>Ga0194062_1000493_pt1 | contig 16694 bp, 21 predicted proteins | sample SepL2225m_MetaG_FD_155481 | JGI IMG/M metagenome (GOLD analysis project Ga0194062, IMG submission 155481) | Anoxic zone freshwater microbial communities from boreal shield lake in IISD Experimental Lakes Area, Ontario, Canada - Sep2016-L224-25m | ecosystem: Environmental > Aquatic > Freshwater >... | reverse complement strand
CTGGCTGGGCATGATGGTGGTGGAACGGTCCGAGACCAGGAGGAACACGGTGGACAGGATGAACGCGAAGGGCAGGCCGTACTCGCAGAGCTCGGCGAGCTGGTGGATCCCGACCTTGTGCCGCTGGATGTTGACCAGGTGGAGGAAGAGGGGCGCGATGAGCGGGAGGACGCCTGCGGAGAGCACGACGAACACGTCCCCCGAGACGAACTTTTCTCTGTCGGGGATAAAATCGGTGGCGTCGTAGAGGACGAGGGCGCTGGAGAGGCTGGTCATAACGATGGCCAGGATGTCCAGGAAGACCTTGGGGTATACAGTGGAGGAATCGTGGATGCCGATGACGGAGAAGCTAACAGTGAGGACATATGTGACTATGAGCTGCTGCCCCGTGAAGGCGTAGGCGAAGACGAAGAAGACCATGCCGAGCCCGTAGACCATGGTGAGCACGCTCTCCATGGTCAGCCTGGGCGTGTATTCGACGTCGGTGAGCGAGGTCTCCTCGTAGCCCGTGTGGTCGCGCCGGCGCAGGCCAAAGGATACAGGGGATAGGCAGCAGATCAGCTCGAAGAGCGCCAAGTAAACTGTGGTGGAGATGACGACCATCGCGCTTATGCGAACCGTGTGATTGGTGTCTGGGGAAGAGACAGGGTCGCTGTAGGTGAAGAGCAGGGTTAGCGCGCCTAATAGGGCTGTAAGCGCGCCGATGATGATCGCGGTGCCGGCGAGGCGGGACATTGTTGGTTGGTATGAGCTGCTGATTTTATCTAGACGAAGGGCTGGAAAGGACGCTTGCACTGCAGCATTACTCGTCATATTTTCTATCTGTATTTTTTTGATTGGCATGATAAAAAAAACTAGTCAATCCACCCCAGCACCCCCAGAACGAACTCATTAGAGCCCAAAAAGCACCGAAAGGCCTCAGGCAGGATGCAGCCGACCAGATGCGCCAGGGCCGCGCACCCAACGGCCTGGTCGTCCACGCCGGGCCAGCGGACCAAAGGGACAGGGGGCCCCTCGTAGATTGCGAACAGGATCAGCCCATTGGCCGCCAGGTAGCGCAGGGACCACCAGGAGGGCCCGCCGACGAAGCTGGGGTCGTGCTGCGGGTAGAGCAGGGCGAACATGCAGGCGTGGAGGCTGACGATGTACGTCAAGCCCAGGGAGAGCTGGTGCAAGCAGAAGAGCAAGCAGCATAGGAGGATGAACAGAGGGGGCATCTGGAGGCGCAGGCCCTTCTCGCGGTCCCTGGAGGGCACGATCAGCGTGGGGAGGCCCAGAAAAACGAGAGAGAGCAGGGTTAATGTCCATATGGCGACGACATGATAAGGCAACACGTTGGATATGGAGGCGCAATTAAACAAGCTATTATTATTAGTAGATGAGAAACAAGTGGATTCTGAGGTTTTGAAGCGCCCGCCGTTGAGGGACGTCGCGAGAACAACAGCGATCCTCCCAAGCACTGGCGGGATCATGCTGTTTTATTAACGCTGTAATAAAGGGCTAAATACTTAAACATCGAGTGATCCAAAAAGCATAATGCAGATGTTCTCCATGCAGGCGATATACGACGCGTTCCAGCAGATCGAGAAGGAAAAGGAGGAGGAGAGGCAGCTAGCCAACGTGCGGCTCTCGGCGATCCAGCGGCACATGGGGTTCAAGCTAAAGGGGGGCAGGGAGCCCAACGGGTTCAGGCGGATCGCGGAGTGCAGGAAGGCGCTGGACGCGCTGGATAGGTAACGCAGATTATTGGTCTTTATTTGCCTTTAGTTTGTTGATAGTATGTCTGAACAGGTGCGGGTGGAACCGGTCATTTCACCAGCGGGAGTTCCACGACCACTTCATCCGTGCGTGCGCGAGGATCTTCTGGAAGACCGAGAAGCCCGGGACATTTGCGAGGGACCACCAGCGGATCCTGGAGGCGAACGGATGGCCCCATCTGAGCCAGGAGGTGCTCATCTCCACGCCGAGGCGGTTTGGAAAGACGATATCGGTGTCGATGTTCGCGGCCGCGATGCTATACAGCACCCCCCAGCTGGAGATGAGCATTTACAGCACATGCAAGCGGATCTCGCAGAAGCTGCTTCGGAACGTGTACAAGTTTTTGTGCCTGATCTACTCGGAGCTGCGGGTGCCCAAGTTGAAGGAGATCCGGCTCAACTTTGAGGAGATCGTGCTGCAAGGACCCGAGGGGGACCAGGACGTGCGCGTCGTCAACTCGTACCCGAGCAAGGTAACGCTTATTTTTTTTTATTATAGAGAGAGAAAGAGAGAGAAAACAGGTAAGTATTACGCCGCCTCCACCATGTGCTTGCGGGTCACGGTGTCCACCTTGCACATGCTTGCGAGCCGCCCCGCACGATCGAAGCGCTGCTCCAGCATCTGCTCGCTGGCCTCCTGGAGGGCCTGGAAGGCCTTGCTGTCCCAGAGGAGATCGGACTTCACGTCATTCCCGATCTCCCGCACGAGACGCGCGAACGAGGCCTTGGTGAAGCCCTTGAGGTTCTTCTTGTTATTATTGTTAGTCTTGCGCGCCATATATGTTATTACAATCAAAGGAAGGCTTTAGTACCCAGGGGCTTAGCGGTGGTATTTTTCTGCAACAGGTCGGGGTCAGGGGCGCCAGGCCAGCCGAGGCTGAACTGGGCCTTCCGGAGGGAGCGCATGTAGGTCAGGGTAGAGGACTTGTGGGGGATGTGGACGGTCTTGGAGACCCCCGTGCCGACGCGATCGACCTTGACGAAGATGCCGTCGGAATCAGGCAGGGAGAGGTTGAGCCGGTTGGCCTCGTTCACCACGAGGCAGTTGATCTGGTGGATGTACTCCACGCAGCCAGGGTCGTTGGGAGACTCCATGCAGGCGATGGAGCTGTAGGATACATTGAACTTTTTCAGCGGCCCCAGGTCGGCGTTGACCTCTGCGAGCGGGGTGAGGGTCTCCCAGTGGTCCATGACGCCGTGGAAGGTCTCCTTGGTAGCGATAGGGGGCCAGGCCTCGTCGAGGATGCGCTCGCCCAAGGCGGACATGTCGTCGGGCAGCTCGGCGCTGAGCGCCTGGAGCCTCGAGCTGGCCATCTGCCACGGGCGGCAGCCAGCGCCCACGGTGGAGGCGCCAAACTCCTTGTCGTCGAGCAGGAGCGAGCCGACGCCGGTGCTGCAGGAGAGCCCGGTGTACACGCACCACTTGTAGAACGGGATGTCCGAGGTAGGCATAAGGCTGTGCAGGCAGGGCAGCGCAACGGTATCGCGGCTTATGCCGTCGACCTTGTACAGCGGGATGTCGGTCGCGTGCACGACGGACTTGGTGAGCGAGAGGGTATCCGAGATGGACTGGCACAGGATGGTCTGGAACTTGTCCATGGGGAGCTGGATGGGCTTGCTGTCGCTGATCTTGGTGCAGGTATACTCGACGGGCACAGGGGAGAACACCTTGATGCGCGTGGTGCCCTCCAGGAGGCGCACGTAGAGCTGGTTGGTGGAGGGATCCACGTGCCGCAGGACGGCGAAGCAGTGCCCGTTGAGGTTCTGGGCCGTGTCGATGTCGTCGGTCTTGTCAGAGGCGCCCGTCTTGCTGATCTGATCTGCGCTCGCGCCGCCGGCGAGTCCGACCATGAGGGAGACGTTGATCTGCCCGTTCGCCAACATGCCCTTGAGGCGCGTGAAGCAGGCGGAACATTGCCGGAAGCACTCGTCGGTCCAGTGCTGAAACAGCAGGTGCGATTTCAGCTCGCTGGCGAAGAGGGTCATGTCGCCCTTCTTTACCGTGGAGGTGGCGAGCATGCCCGCCATCGCGGAGGTCTCGCAGTCGTCGATCAGCAGGGAGCGCATGAAGCAGACAAAGTCCTCCTTGCGCTGCTTGGCGCCTAGGGACTCAAAGTGTTGTTTCAAGAGCGCCTGCGGGTTGCGAGGGTCCATCAGGCCGGTCCGCGCATTGGTGGTTGGATTGTTATTGCTAGTAACTGGTTTATCCCGCCGGATGAAGGAGCCCTCGGCGAACGGGAGGCTGATGTTCTCCGTGGTGACCGGGGCCAAGCCGAGGTGGATGCCGTCCACGCCGATCTGCATCCCCACGCCGAGGGTGCGATCCGGCTCGTACGGGCAGAAGCCGGCGTCGCCGGCGATCCCCCAGAGGATATCCCCCGCCTCGCGGGCGAATTCGGCGTCCGGCAGGGCGTTGAGCTGCGCGATGGTGAGGCCGCTGTGCGTAAGGGACTGCTGCAGGTAGTAGGCGAGGAGCGAGTGGGGCACAGGCCGGTCGACGTTGCCGGTGTACCGGCTCAAAACAGCGTAGTGGGTGGACACGGGGGGAATGCCGAGAGGCTTGGAGCCTCCAGACGGCAGGTAGGTCAGGCCGACCTCGAAGCCCTTGGCGGGCGCGGGGACGTGGAAGCCCTTGGCCTTGATGGTGTCCACGACGCCCTGCGCCATGGCGAGCAGCGAGTCGTTGTGCTGCTTCACGGAGCGCAGGCACGACTCGCGAAGCAGGGTGGTATCAACGGGCGCGAGGAGTTTCAGGGAGGCCTTGCAGCTCAGGGGGTTCTCGAAGGGGTCGAGGAACTCCACGTCTGCCGAGCCGTCCCTGGCCAGCTGGTGGATACAGGCGAAGGTGGACACGAGCGGGAAGGGCTTGGTGAGCCCCGTCTCCTCGTCGTCGATGACGCAGTAGACCTCGAGCTTCACGGTGTCCGGGTCGCCCCTGGAGTAAGGGATGGACAGCTCGAACGTGTCGTCGTCCTCCTTGCGCACCGACGACCGGAAGGCGCCGCGCCCGACCCAGGCGCCCACGTGGATCTCGTAGTTGCACTCGCGCATGGTCTTCTCAGGGAGCTTGATGCGGTTGGCGTCCAGGCTGAGCTTACCCGTCAGCCGAAGCTCGTGGGTCGACGGGGTGTCCACAAGCGTTCCGTCGCCGTTGAGGATGTGCCGATCACGCACGTGGAATTGGCGCCGCATGACACGGTTAAAGGTTGGTTTGACAGTTTCAACACCGCGATTAAGGGTTGGTTTGACAGTTTCAACGCCGCGATTAAGGGTTGGTTTGACAGTTTTTGCGCCGCGCATTGTGTCGTGGGAAACGTGAGCAAAATGGGCTTTAATATCTACCCAATGGTTCAGAGTCGAGCAAAGGGTTTAAACAGATTAAAGCAAAATATTTTTTTTATACCAATAGAAAATGTCGTGCACCATCGAATCGCTCCTGCACCACCCGCTCATCGTGTCGTTCGGGTCCATCACGCCAGTACTGGAGTGCGCATGCCGCGTGGAGGTACCGGGCCTCAATGAGTTCACCTTAGAGCAGAAGCCGGTCATGGAGACCAGCCCCAACGTGCGCTTCAACGCGGAGCTCATGTGCAACCTGGCGAGCACGTGGCTCCAGCGGCGGCGGATCCGCGTGCAGTGCTCGCTGCTCGGGCTGGTGGAGCCGAGCAGGCGAAAGGTGTGGGTCGTGGACATCGTGGGGGAATTGGACGACAAGGCGGTGCTGATATGCGTGTACGTTTCACCCAAGCGACGGGGGCAGGCACGAGAGAGGATGCGTGATTACGCCCAGAAGCTCAGGAAGGAGGTGCTCAAAGACGTGTATCGGCTGGACTGCCAGGTGTGCCTGCTCAACGTGTACGGCGCAGGGAGGCTGGAGGGCGAGCTTCTTGTTGAAAATGAATAAGTGTACGGCGCAGGGAGGGCGAGCTGCTTGTTGAAAATGAATAAGTGTACGGCGCAGGGAGGCCGAGCTGCTTGTCTGAAATCAATAAGGGAGTCAATCAAAAAGAGGAGGGGTGGAGGCGCCAGTTGGCTGGATGTTCCAAATGGGCAAGACGTCAATGGGATAGGCTGGAGGGTTATGCTCGATTGATATATGTTCAGTTGGCTGGATGTTCCAAATGGGCAAGACGTCAATGGGATAGGCTGGAGGGTTATGCTCGATTGATATATGTTCAGTTGGCTGGATGTTCCAAATGGGCAAGACGTCAATGGGATAGGCTGGAGTGTTATGCTCCAGTGATATAACAGCATGTTCAGTTGGCTGAATAATTTGCTCGAATGAGGCCTCCTGCTCGATCGACTCGCATCTGTTGGATTTAACGATAATAATAGGCTCAGCCTGTGCATCACCACAAATCCTTGGCCTCTTGCCACCACGACGCACTAAGGGCTCACACGAATCAACAGGGGAGGGAGAAACAAGGCATCCATCAGCATCCAAAAAATGCGATCGATTCAAGTCTTCCCCAACCAGATCATCGTCGTTTATGTTTACCCAGGAGAGCGTGATGAACCTGTCCATGCCCAGCTCTACGCGCAGGCTCTGGAACAAGAGCACCAGGGGGGCATCGATCTCGCGATGGTACAGGGCCTTTAGGCGAATGGATCTAAACGTGGCAGACCACATCAACGGGCAGACACTGCAATTCAGGCAATGCATGATGACCCTCTCCACCTCTATCATGGCAGCAGGAGAACATATGAAGCGCCTGAAAATGACGCGATTGTCTGGCATATCAACTAAGTCAAAAAATAAAAAGAGAATAAATAAGATAACACAGCTTTATTCAGCCATACTTCGCCCAACAGAAAAAATTAACAAGCTATTCAGGCTTCGCCAGCCCCCTGACAAGGCGTGCCGTCTGCGCGTGGCGAAAAAACTGGGTCTTCCCGTTGTACTCCCACCAGGCCTTGGTGATGCTGGGGAGGTCGCACTTCTCCAGGCTGTCGAGGATCGTCAGGGCCGGCAGGGGGATCGCGCCCCGCAGGCGGTTTCCCGCAGAGCGCAGGGCGCGCAAGAGGCGCTCGATGCACCGGAGGTCCGGCTCGTGCACGCGTCCTGGCTGAATCAGATACAGGATCATCTGGTCCACCTATATCGTGCATGAAATAAGAATAGAGTTATCAATAAAAACATAATAGGAGACACCTGCAAATAAGTCTTTCTCCGCTGATTGGCTGCACTCTCGAGCCGGCGCTTCCAGTTAACGCACGGGATGCAGATCGGCTCGCGCCGCGAGGAGGCAGGAAGATTCTGCAGCAGCTGGTATCCGAGAGGGGTTACAATGCAGCGGTTTTGAATGAGAGCCTGCATCTTATCGACCGCCTGATAACGCCGGTGGGTCTCGCGATCGAGCTGGATGCCGCACAGAAAGCACTGGTCGCAGGCAAGCATCGTGTGGATGGGTTTGAATTTGGATGGATTTGATTTTTTTTAATAAATTGACGGTTACAGTTGTGTAACGGTTGTACGAGGCAGCGGGCGCCTAGGCCAAAAAACAAAAATCCTAAAATCTTCACGTGAAGATTTTCTTCACGTGAAGATTTCCAGAAAAAAGTTTGGGAGGTGACCTGGTTTCCGGGACCCTATAAAATAGAGATTTAACACCTAGACATTCAATTATAAAATAATTATAAACATTATAAATAATTATAAAAACACAACGTTTCGTTTTAGATGAAATGAAATAACTCGTTAGCGTAAATATATCAGATAAATTTAGCATTAAACAGACCAAAAAGAGAAATAAAGTGATTTAAACTCTAATCACGAAACGTTGTGTGTTTATAATTGTTTTATAATGTTTATAATTATTTTATAATTAAAAGTATAGGTGTTAAATCCCTATTTTATAGGGTCCCGGAAACCAGGTCACCTCCAAACTTTTTTCTAGAAATCTTCACGTGAAGAAAATCTTCACGTGAAGATTTTGGAACTTTTGTTTTTTTGCCTTAGGGCCTGCTGCCTCATAAAAACCGTTACAACATGTAACCGTCAAAAAAAAATCTAAAATCACCTGTGCACATTTTTATTATTGAAATTCAAAAATAATATGCGCAAGCGATGCTACACACTGCTCGAAGGACCCAAGCCCAACCTAGACGGCGTGCCATTACCAATAGTCCACAATTTAGTCTGCTGCTCAATGATACAGAGCAAGATGAAGCATTTGGATCTAGATCTGATCAAGACGCTCCTGCCATTCTCATTTTATGACAAGAAAAAATTCGCTGCAATTACGATCCGCCTGTCAAATCCAGAGTGCACGGCGCTCCTGTTTTCAAGCGGGAAATTGGTGGTAACGGGTGGGCGGTGCTGGTAAGATATTTTTGAGCACATATATTGTTTTATGATTTTAACCCAAACAACAGGTATGAGAGCGTTTATTCAAGCCTCTACATCGCGCGCCTGCTTCACACCTGCATCCCCGAGGAGCAGTTCGATCTGATTCGATGCGACGTACAAAACATGGTGGCGCACGTGGAGCTGGACGTCGGGAAGGGAAGGTTGGATATCGGGGCGATGTATGCACAAATGGGGCTGAATTGCACGTATCAGAAGCGCATGTTCCCTGGGCTGATATTCAGACCGGAGGCATCTCCGGTGGTCCTGCTGTGCTTTAAATCAGGCAAGATTGTGATCACCGGGGGGAAGACCCTGCGGGATATCTACGACGGGTGGAACAGACTGTGGCCTGTGGTCAGGGATTTCGTGGTGCGGGAGGAATAAACAGCAGGCGTAGATTATTACGACTTCATCGAGTTGGTAGCAGCCCCAACACGCTGGAAGGGCATAGAGGAATAAACAGCAGGCGTAGATTATTACGACTTCATCGAGTTGGTAACAGCCCCAACCCGCGTGAGCAGGTCACGCTTGAAGGGCACGGAGGAGCAGACGAGTCTAGGGGATTTAGAAACGGCATGGTAAAGTCGCGATGGGGTCGTCAATGCGGGATTGAGATGATCGAATTCGGGGATATTGGCGTATTGCAAGGCCTCTGTGACGATCTTGCTGCAAAAGGTCCTCCCGGCCGCCTGCGATGAGGGTTCACAGCAGCCGGGGGCGTAAACCGAGCGCATCATCGCGTAATTGTCGAATGCAAGCCCCCATGTGGAGGCGGACTGACAAAATCCTAAGCAGGTGTCGTACTCGTTTTGGGACACGGTGATGGACAGGATCTTGTAGTTGGGGTTGCTGAGGTTGCGCGTCCTAAGCCCAGCAGGTTCGCCCAGCATGATCGAGAAGCACTGGTTCACTGTCTCAAAGAAAAGCTCCACGTGGCATACGGGGTATCGGCTTATGCTAGCGGTGACGCGATTCATCCAAGGGTCGTCGGGGGTGGGGACGTTAAAGGCGAACGTGAGGGTACGGGCGACGCGGGCAACAAGCATTTTTTAAGGGGATGTATTGGTTCATTTATAATGATATTATCGGGTGGGGATGCACTGCCGCATGGAGGTGTTGAGCTGCTGCAGCGTTTGCTTTACATTCTCCTTCTTGTCCTTTTTACCGCGCGTCGAAGTACCGACAACAGGCTTGAGCTTGCTCATGGCTTCATCGACGCTCTGCTGGACGCGCCGGTTGAACTCGCGGTCGAGGTCCTTCGGGGTCGGCGCGGGTGGCTCGGGGGGAGGGGTCAGCTCGTCGGCCACAGGGCGATACACCTGCCCGTTGAGGTGCACGAACGACGGGGGGCCCGGGATGCACTGGGTGGGCATGAATTGAGAAGGAGGAGACGAGATGAACTGAGGCGTGGATGAGATGAACTGAGGCGCGGATGAGATGAACTGAGGCGTCTGCGACATAGAAGAAGGAGGGTACTGGGACTGGATGAATTGCTGCTGCTGCGCCTGAATAAATTGCTGCGGCTGCGCCTGAACGAATTGCTGCTGCGGCGAAAGATATGGGGAGAGGTCTGCACGCAGCACGTTTTCGTGAAAGTCGATGAGACCACCGTTGAACGATTTTTCTGCACCCACATGCATAGTCGGAGGACGGGACATTTGCTGAGAGAGGAGCTGTATTTGAGGCTTAAATAGGACATATGGGGGGCTGAAAACGAGGAAGGAGCTACTAGGATGCAGAGCAAACGCTAAGGGAATCCGGAGATCAAGAGGAGCTAAGATGAAACAGAGCAAACGCTAAAGGAGTCAGGGCCAATCGAGTAGATCAAGAGGAACAGGATGGTCTGGCAGCACAGGGTGTAGAGGCAGATCAAAATGGAGCTGAGAGATGCAATCGGATCCATTGTAATAGTAGTTGATTGTTTTGTTACATGGTTAAGTACGTCAGCGTGTATAAATCACAAGCACGCTCGTGCAAACTTTTAAGAGTCGCCCGCCGACTTATTATTTGCCGAGCGCATCTGCCCATTTCCTGAAGCGTTGGCGTGATCGGAGAACATGAGCCGATTGACGTCCCCTGTCTTATAGGTCTGCATGATCTCATTCACCACCTTGAGGTACACACTGACATTCCTGGCATCCACCACGAGGTTCTCGTTTTCATCCACGTTGGTGAGGATGGACCCGAGGCGATCGGACAGCTGCAGGAGCGACCGGAGAATGCAGGCGATGCGCACGGACGGGGTGAGCGTGTGGTCGTTGATGTGCGCGGTGACCTCGGACAGGCTGGTACCCGGGGCGCCATGAAAAAGGGTGATAAGGGACTCGTGCACCGCCAGGGCAAGCTGGGGCACCCCCATGGTCCCAGAGTGCTCCACGATGAACTGTGTGAGCTTGCGGGCCTCGGGCTCCGTGTTGAACTCGCACATCCAGCAACGCCTCATGTGATCTGGGCGTACAAAGTGGCTAATATATACCCAAATAAAAAAAAGATGCGTTTTATGTTGAGGCGACGAGGCTAACAGGGGGGATTATCTATTGACAATGGCAGATTTTGACCAAAACGAAATCATACTGGAGCGCCTGTTTTTCCAGGGGGAAAATCTCAAATGGGTCATGCGCGCGTTGTGCAGGTGTGCGAATTATTATTGTTATTGTTTAATGCAACTGATAGACTGCCCAACCAGGGAGAACAACAGGGTTCACCCAAACGATCCAATCACATACGTAACGCTGATCGCCATGACGACCCCAATACAGATCCAGTTGACGCGAATAGGACTGCAGCCGTTTATGGTAGGCGAATTTTTATGATTTTTTTTAGGGATAAAGGCTAACGAATCACGGGCAGAGCAAGGACATAACGCTCCCCTACGATTGCATGTTACAGAGTCAAAAGGATTTCCTGCTGGAGATGACAACACTGGAGAAGAAGTGGATCATCCACGACAACGTGATGCTGTATCGGCGGTCGGGGCGCCGCAAGGAGCTTAAGGCGGTGGATATCCTCGAGAGCGTGTGCAACCAGCTGCTGACCGCCAACAAGACGTACCCAGACCCCCGGGCGCGCCTGGCGTTATGCAATATCGTGCTCCAACGGATCCAGGCGTCGGTCCCATTGAGCCAGGGGCTGCAGGCGGAGCTCAACAATCGCCTGTTTCCTGCGGAGCGTTTCGAGACCGACTGTGTTTCCCAAAACGCTGAGGCTGACTGTTTTTCCCAGAACGCGGAGACCGACTGTTTTTCCCAGAACGCGGAGACCGACTGTTTTTCCCAGAACGCAGAGGCTGACTGTTTTTCCCAGAACACACATGCCGAAGCCAACCAACCAAAAGACTGCTCAAACCACGACGACGAGAGGAGCGAGGGAGAGCCAGGGCACCGGGATGATAAGGGCAACGCATCGTACCAGCATAATCAAAAATGAGCGGGAGACTCGACAACCTGGCGATCCTCAACTGGCAGTTCGAGACCACCGGGCAGCTGCCGGATGAGATCTGGCACGCATGGCTGTGGGGCACGGACCCGGAGGAGGCCTGCGCCCCCGAGGTGATGCTCAACCGCAATCAGCTGCTGGGGGTGCTGATATGCAGGTACAGACACAGGAATAGCGTGGGGTGGGATGAGCTTCCGAGCAGCTGCGGGCGCATGGCGCTCATGGACAAGCAGCCGTGCGAGATGTCGTTTAGGGAACTCAAGGACACGATCGCGAACCTGCAGTTCGAGTGGCCCCCGTTTGTCGCGAGGCTCAGGGAGAACAAGGACGCGCAAGGGAACCTGACGGCGGTGGTGGACCTGATTGAGGCCTGCACCGCGCGCTTCGGCGCGTTTTGCGATGGATACTACAAGGAGGACATGCTGGACGACATGGCGGACGTGCGCAAGGCAACGCATACGACGGACGAGCTGACCCTGACACCAGGCGCTATCAGGCGCTGCGTGGGCACCCTGCTGATCCTGTTCAGGCACATCCACCTGCTGTCGGCGTATAAGCTAGCGGAGAAGGGCAAGAATAACATCAAGCTGAGCCATCACCACCACGAGGCGAGTATGTCCGATTTCTACACGTGGTACATGCACTACCAGGTGCCCGTGGGCGCCAAGCTGTGCTACAAGCACGATTTCCCCGGAATGTACAACCACGTGTCGCAGCCGGTCTACTTTCACAATCCGCTGTTTACCAGGGTGATGCGCAGGCCGCTGGACGACCCCGATCAGCCGGCGATCCACGTGCTGCCCAGCCTGTGCCAGATCTATCCAGAGGTGCCCGTGCGGTTCGAGGAGGAGTGCATCGACGTGACGAAGGACAACGGGTGGTACTGGCTGCTGGTGAGCGGGCGGGTGTACCTGGTCGCGCCGGGGCCGCTGGTGCTCTACGCGGACGACGCGCGCGATCTGATGGGCGTGTACGTCGAGTGGGTCGAGAAGCGCAATGGTAATAACAAATAAAAAGAGAACAGTGGTGGTTTTTATTCATAAACAAGAGATGCCTGGGCACCTACGAAGATCGGTTGATCAAGAAACGGAAAAAGGTGCTTGTAAGCTCACACGCACGAATGTCCTTGACGTCACGCCTAATAACAGCGTCCAACCTATCCTGCCTTGCGAATATAATCTCGCAAGCCATATCATGGTTAGTGATGTTGTTAGAACGGATGATGTCCAGAGCCTTCGTATGGTTGGCTTCAATCATGTTATTACAATTGGCATAGTCGCCAGGAGTGCTGGCAGAACGAAGCTTGTTAGACAGCCTGATATACGCAGTGATGCAATCGTTCAAAGCAATGTAGGTGAGAGTAAGCATATTAACCGAAATAAATGGGTTGTAAACAAACAAGATAATAAAACTTAAATACACAAGATCCACCACAAAAATCTCAAGAAGCGATCCGCCTGCCCAGCCGGTCGAACTCGTACTTGCAGCCGGTCATGAAATGCGCGGCGTTCCCGCAGCGCCGGCAGAGGTCGAAGAGCTCGCGGATGTTCTTCTCCGCGTCGTTGAGGTCATCTGCTGACAGGGCGACCGTGCTGTAGCGCCAGCCGCGGACGTTGTTGACGCCACGGAGGAACATGTAGCGCAGGGTCTCATCGCGCTCGGCAGCGTCGCCCGAGCCCGACACGTTCCCCAGGCGAGGCAGGCGGTTGCCGGTGGGCGGGAACGCCCTGGTGAAGGCGGCGCCGTTCCCGGTGGTGTGCTGGAAGACCCTGCGGTCCACGTTGGACGACTTGCCCACGTAGACCCGCCCGTGCGCCAGCTCGAGGATGTAGACATCATCCGTGGTGATAGAGGGGAATACATGCTGTTTTTTGATGTGCACAGGGGCTTCTGCCCGCTTGGTGAGCTCAGGACGCTTGAGTCGACTGCCAACCGTGTTGTGCCGGACAATCACAGAAGGGTTCCTAGCGCGCAGATTCTTCTTTTTATTATTGTTAGGATTTATATTATTGTTACCCAGGGCTGCAGTCTGATTAGAAAACTTTTGCATGATTTGAATGATGTCATGCCCATACTTGGAGCAACGCTCAGGGCCCATGCCCTTGATCATTGACAAGGAAGAAAAATCAACAGGGCGAGTGTGCGCCAGCTTTTTAAGCAAGGAATCACCAAAAATGCAGTAACATGGGAGAGATTGAGCGGCTGCTTGTTTTTTTCGATATTGCTTAAGATGTAATTCAAGAGGAGACGAGATAGATCGCTTCAACATAACAGTGGTCATTACACAATAAAGAGACGGCACCGCACGCATTAAATACACCATTTTTTGTTCAGGAAATACCAGTTTCATTTTTTTATACCACTGGCGGCCGTAGACGTTGGCGCCACAAAAAGGTAAAAAAAAGAGATGAAATGAGTTTCTTCTAGGACATGGTGCGACCGATGCCGTCGTTGCTAGAGACGTCAGACAAGGAATCGTAGAGGTTGCGAACAGCCTGCTCAACCGGGGCGTCGGTAGGAGCCTGCTCCATGGGGACGCCGGGAGTAGCTTGTTCAACCGGGGCGTCGAGGAGAGCTTGTTCAACCGGGGCGTCGGTAGGAGCCTGCACGACAGAAGCGTCGAGGAGAGCCTGCACAACTGGAGTGTCGAGGAGAGCCTGCACAACGGGAACATCCACAGAAGGCTTCTGCTCATCCGGGATAAAAGACAGCGTGCGCTCGACCGTTGGGGGGCTGATAGTCATGGTGCGCCCGTTGGAAGCCGGCGTGGCAAAGGTAGACATGGTGCGCCCAGCAGAAGCAGGAGTAACAAAGGCAGACATGGTGCGCCCGTTGGACTCCGAAAGAGCACCACGAGCATTAGCGACAGCCAGGGTCCGCGCGTCGGAGATAGACATGGTGCGACCAGTAGAAGCAACTGGAGACAAGGAGGCCGAGCGCTGGACAATAGATGACGGGGGAGGAGACATAGGAGCCTGCATCTGCTCGTCACATTCCAGGACCTGATAATTTTCCTTGTAAACCAGCTCTGTGCCGCAATACGTGCGCTTGTAAGGAAACGGCACATTCACGTACATCACGTCCGGCTCCGTGCGCTCATCCGCGACGTGGTGAGGGTACACAGGCAGCTTCTCAACCTCAATGGGATCCTCCTCGGGAAGGGGCAACTCATGCTTGGGTTTCTTGTTGTTGTCTTGATCGAGAACCAACGCAGGAGGATCATCGGCAGGCGAGGGGAGCGGGCGTTTCCCATTATCATTGTTGCTGCTGGCTTCGCTGGGAAACTCCAGGACTTGATTGTCATCCGAAGCAGAAGGAGACTGCGATAACGCCATAGACAATAAATCACAACTTGTATTGAATTCGATAATTGAATATTCCAACAAGGATAATATATGCTCATAAGATAATGAAGCCAGCTCATCAGTCGTAATAGACTCAAGGAACATTTCTCTCACCAGAGGATTGGCGGTGGACATGGTGCGCTGCATTGGAACGAAGTTGGGTTTGATTCAAACGAGAGCAAATTTTAGTTAAATAGATCAAATTAAAAAGAAGTATCGTTTTAGCAGAGGCCCAGAAAAACACGGACGGCATCAAATTATTTTTGACCCCGGAACGTCTCGAAGGGTCACTTTTTAAAACTCAAATCAAATGAAACCAAATAAAAAACGGACAGTCAAGCGAAATGAATCCAAGCGAGAAACGAACAAGGAATCCATGGTCGAACGATCCAAATGGGCGACGTTCCTGGTTGCAGGGAGTCCAAGGTAGCACAAAATGAGTCAAATAGCGCGTGTTGACATGTGATTTGCAAAAAAATTACTCGATGAATTTTTTTAATTCTTTCTGCGTTGGATACAACGTATTTTCCGATTGACAAATCGTAACTAAAAAACACCACTTGCAGTTCTGCGATAAAATATGATTCCGCGCTTATGGAGAGGTGTATGGACATGAAGGTGGAATGGGTGACTCATTGCGCGGAAGGAGACAATACAAGGATCATTGTCAAGTGCGAGATTCCGCAACAGATAACGACAAAATGGAGAAAACTGATCGAATTCATGAATGGATTTGATGCCACGTCGAAAGGGTTTCATCGATTCAGCACACCAATAGATAAATACAGGGATCAGCCGGAGATCATGCAAATGCTGCACGATAATCAGAGATCCCCAAAGGAACTGATGGAGCAGCAAAATAAGGAGAAGAAGGAGAAGGAGAAGCAAAAGGAGGCGAGGGACAGCTCGAAGAAAGAGAAGAAACAAGAGATGGTGGCATTGTTTACAGAACCACAACATTGTCTCCACGTGGACCGTGCATCCGCCAAGATCATGCAGCGGGACTGGGGCGCAAGCGCGATTCGCGATCTATTGGAGTTTAGCCTCTTAGAGGCGCACAGGCGCGTTATACTTCTGGAAGGCCTGCTGCATCGCCATGAAGGGCTCGTGCGGATGGCCGTCTCGTCGCTGTCAGATCTTCGAAATAAGGCAATGGCCCCTAAGAGATACATTGTCGTGGATCCCCTAACAATGTGCGTGCCATTCCTGTTCAATCGAATACTAGGCGACCCAGTGCGAGAGATCGCCGTGCATAGGTACAAATAAATAAATAAATGGAATACAGCAAAGGAAAATGGATGAGACGCGCGCTGACACGAATGAACACGCAGGGGGGTGGCAATCCGGGCCTCGATAGAAGGAATCCTGCAATATGGCGTCGAGCTTACGAATATCATAAAGCAGACACCCGGCGGCACCCTTTCGAGCGCGACGCCCTGGCTGTTCGAGCCGCCCTACGCATTCCTGCCGCTCCCGATGCGCCAGTCGATCCCAGACGAAAAGGTGGACGAGATCGTCTCGCGCCGCCGCGATAAAGAGCAGGTTGTGTTGATGGTTGATTTTTTTATTGTTTTAAGCTGGCATGTAATAAAAATAAAACAGGATGACGCCAGGAACGCGCTCAGGAAGCTGAAGATCCTCGACAGCGAGTCCCCCCTCATCTCCATGTACAATCGCATGCGCAACGGGGGCATCGAGCTCATGGCGAAGGACGACTGGATGAAAAATTACACCAAGTTCCTCCCGCCGACCCCCAGCATGCCTGAGGCAGTATATGATACTGAGCGTTTTCTGGAGCAGATGCTTCAT
>Ga0194062_1000490_pt1 | contig 16739 bp, 28 predicted proteins | sample SepL2225m_MetaG_FD_155481 | JGI IMG/M metagenome (GOLD analysis project Ga0194062, IMG submission 155481) | Anoxic zone freshwater microbial communities from boreal shield lake in IISD Experimental Lakes Area, Ontario, Canada - Sep2016-L224-25m | ecosystem: Environmental > Aquatic > Freshwater >... | reverse complement strand
GCGTCACGCTTACTAGGTGTGAATCATCCATGTTAATTGTCATAGGATACTTGCTTACGAATTATCCCATATCTTAGCAGATTTAGCCTCTTCAGGCTCATGTTGCGTTGGAGTAGACTCGCTATTGACACGAAATAATATCTACTATAATATTTAAATATCAAGATAATAAAAATAATTTATTTTTTATGTTAGATAAAAAATTAAAAGAAGCCTTGGAACTTTTGGGCGGAAGAGCGGTAATTAAGGATCAAGATGAACATTTTATTCTTTTGACCTTGCGAGAATTTCGCAAAATTAAGCAAGAAGGAATTGTTGGTTTGACAAAGCAAGAATTGGTTGATAAGATAAACAATGATATTGCTAGTTGGAAATTTTCACAAGAAGAAGATAAATCAGCGGAGATTGAATTGGAAAGTCTGGGAGCAATCAAAAATGATGAGGTGCATTATGAAAGCGTGCTACAATCATAAAGTTTAATTAAATTTAATAATAAAAAAAATCGCAAAGTCGTTGCGAGATTAGTTTTTTCTGAAATTAATTCTCCAATGCTTGGTAGATGAGTTATCAAAAATATGGCAGCAGAAAAATTCGCAAGAACTAAACCTCATGTTAATGTCGGAACCATCGGTCATGTTGATCATGGAAAAACCACATTGACCGCAGCAATTCTTCATGTGCTTAGTTTTCTTGGACAAGCTAAGGAAAAAAGTATTGATGAAATTGACAAAGCTCCAGAAGAAAGAGAGCGAGGAATTACAATTGCAACAGCACATTGTGAATATGAATCAACAAAAAGACATTATGCGCATGTTGATTGTCCAGGACATGCTGATTATATTAAAAATATGATTACAGGTGCTGCTCAAATGGACGGAGCTGTTTTGGTTGTAGCTGCGACTGACGGTCCAATGCCTCAAACAAGAGAGCATATTTTGCTAGCTAAACAAGTTGGTGTGCCAGAAATTGTAGTATTTCTTAATAAGGTTGATATGGTAGATGATGCTGAATTAATTGACTTAGTAGAAGCCGAAGTGCGAGAGCTTTTAACTAAATATGAATTTGATGGAGACAACGCCACAATCATTCGTGGTTCAGCCCTTAAAGCTTTGGAATCGAAATCAGTTGATGATGAAGCTGCAAAGCCAGTGCTTGATTTAATGGAAGCACTTGATGCTAAGATTCCTGATCCAATTCGCGAAATGGATAAACCCTTTCTTTTGCCAATCGAAGATATTTTCACAATCGAAGGTCGCGGAACAGTAGTAACTGGCAGAATCGAAAGAGGTGTGATTAATATTAATGAAGAAGTGGAGATCATTGGTCTTCGCCCAACTCAAAAAACAGTTGTAACCGGAATTGAAATGTTTAATAAAACATTAGACCGTGGTGAATGTGGAGACAATGCTGGAATTTTAATTCGGGGAATCAAAAAAGAAGATGTCGAAAGAGGACAAGTTTTAGCTAAACCAGGATCGATCAATCCACATACTGAATTTGAATGCGAAGTATATATTTTAACCAAGGAAGAAGGCGGACGACACACTCCATTTTTCAAAGGTTACAAACCTCAATTCTATGTTAGAACAACCGATGTGACAGGCGAGGTGATGCTTCCAGAGGGAACTGAGATGGTGATGCCTGGCGATACTGTGAGCTTTAAAGTTGTTTTGGGTGCTCCAGTTGCTATGGAAGAAGGTATGCGTTTTGCAATTCGTGAAGGTGGCAGAACAGTTGGTGCCGGTGTCGCAACTAAGATTGTAAAATAAATTTTAAGATTAGTTTTTTCTTTGTCCAGCTCTCTATTATTTCAAGATTGAAAAAATATTTGACTAAATTATTTTTTCTTGCTAGAGTAAATATTCGAAGTGATAAGCGCTGGATTGTGGAGTAAATTAATGGGTAGTATTATTTAAAAATTTGAACAAATTGATGTCAAAGAATGAAGAAGAATTAAAAACAAGAATCAGGATTAAGATTAAGGCTTATGATCATAAAATTATTGATCAGTCAGCTCGTCAAATCGTGGAAACAGCACAGAGATCGGGTGCTAGTATTGTGGGACCAGTTCCTTTGCCAACAGAAATTCGCAAATTTACTGTTAACAAATCTACATTCGTGCATAAAGATGCTAGAGATCAATATGAAATGCGAATCCACAAGAGATTAATTGATATTCTGAGTCCGACACCGAAAACCATTGATAGTTTGACAAATTTAGATTTACCAGCAGGAGTAGACATTGAAATCAAAATGTAATTAGAAAATTCTAGTTAAAGTCCAGACGGTGTTTGTGCCGATAGGATACTAATCTAGCTAAGAAAGAAATTTCTTAACTCGCAAGAGTCTCGGCTAGTAGTGGCCGTTTTTTATTTTATTTAAAGCAACGCAATGAAATTCATTTTAGGAAAAAAAATTGGAATGACAACGATTTATGATGAAAAAGGCGCATTGAATGTGACTCTTTTGGAGTGTGGTGCAAAAGTATCATTGGTTAAGGAAAAAATAAAAGATGGATATTCCGCGATTCAATTAGTGATTGCTAAAACTAAAAACAAGAATAAGAAAAAAGAATTCCGTATTGAAGGCAGTGAGTTAAAAAAAGATGACACCGTCAGCGTATCGATGTTTGAATTAGATGAGAAAGTCGCCGTTAGTGGTGTTAGCAAAGGCAAGGGTTTTCAGGGTGTGGTGAAAAGATATGGATTTAAAGGAGGTTGTGCTTCTCATGGACATAAACATGACTTGCGTGCTCCTGGATCAATTGGTTCTGGTTTTCCAGAACATGTTGTGAAAGGAAAAAGAATGGCAGGAAGAATGGGTGGAGAGCGAATAACAACAAAAAATTTAAAAGTGGTTTTTATTGATATCGAGAAAAATATTTTAGGCATTAAAGGGGCAATCCCAGGCATTCCCGGAGGAATAGTGGAAATTAAAACAGTTTAATTTTGAAAAATATGGCAACACTAAAAGTTTATAATCTTAGCGGAAAAGAAATCGAAGAAATACAAATTTCCGATTCTGTTTTTGGTTTGCCAAAAAATGATGATTTAGTGCACCAAATTGTAGTGGCGATGGATGCTAATAAAAGACAAGTGTTAGCTGATACGAAAACTCGAGGAGAAAGAGCGGGTAGCGGAATTAAACCGTGGAAGCAAAAGGGAACTGGTCGTGCTCGTGTTGGTTCAAGAAGAACTCCGCTTTGGAAAAAAGGAGGCGTTGTTTTCGGACCAAATAATGATCGCAACTATAAACAAAAGATCAATAAGAAAATGAATCAAAGAGCGATTGCTACCGTACTCAGCGGAAAATTGAAAGATCAAGAAATTTTTGTAATTGATAAGTTGAATTTTTCAGAAAAGAAAACCAAGCAAGTTGCTGGAATATTAGAAAACTTCAAAATCAAAGGCAAAACTTTAATGGTTTTTTCTAATGAAGAAAAAGAGTTTCGCTTGGCAAGTAGGAATTTAGCTAAAGTAGAAAATATTTTAACTCCGCAACTCAATGTGCTCGAAATGTTAAGGAATAAAAATTTATTTATGAGCAAAGAGTCTGTTATGTATCTCGAAGAGAAGTATAAGCAACTTGAATTAAAATAATGGAAAATAATATCAACCCAAATCAAGAAAATATTCTCTCAAAAGTGCTTATTGAGCCGATTGTGACTGAAGCAGCAACCATGCTAATTGAGCAGAATAAATATATTTTCAAAATATCTGCACGGGCAACAAAATTGCAAGTTAAATTAGCTGTTGAGAAAATATATAAAGTTAAGGTAGAAAAAGTTAATACAGTCAGTGTTCCCAAAAAAGCTCGTAGTCGAGGCAGAATTCCTGGTTGGAAATCTGGTTATCGAAAAGCTGTTGTAACATTAAAAGAAGGAAATAAGCTCGATGTTTTTGAAGGAAAATAATTTAGTCTAAACGCGTATTATATGGCAATTAAGATTTACAAAAAGAATACAGCTGGACGCCGAAATATGTCGGTTGTTAAAGTTGATTATATTTCTAAGAAAAAACCAGAAAAAGCGCTTTTGGCAAAACAAGGCAAGTTAGCTGGACGATCACATGGAAAAATTTCAGTTCGTCATCAGGGAGGTGGCAACAAGCAACGCTATCGTATCGTGGATTTTATGCAAGATAAATTTGGTATTCCTGGTCGTGTTGCTGCGATTGAAAAAGATCCTAACAGAAAAGCGTTTATTGCTCTTATCAATTATGCTGATGGAGAAAAGCGTTATATTTTGGCCACAGAAGGTATGCGAGCAGGTCAAGAAATAATGTCAGCTGAAAATGCTCCAGTGAAACCAGGTAATCGAGCTAAGGTTAAAAACATTCCAATTGGCACAGCTATTTGTAATTTAGAATTATTTCCTGGTCATGGCGGACAAATTGTGAGAAGTGCTGGAAACTCAGCTAATCTCACAGCTGTAGATGAAAAAACAGCACAAATTAAATTGCCATCAGGAGAAATCAGACTTGTAAGTAATGAATGTTATGCTACTATTGGACAAGCGAGTAATTTTGAAAGTAATTCAATAAATCTAGGCAAAGCAGGAAAAAGTCGTTGGTTAAATATTCGCCCAGCCGTTCGTGGATCAGCGATGAATCCAGTCGATCATCCACATGGAGGAGGCGAAGGACGACAAGGTATTGGACTTAAACATCCAAAAACTCCTTGGGGAAAACCAGCATTAGGCAAGAAAACAAGAAAGAAGAAGAGATATAGCAATAAGTATATAATTAAAAGAAGAGTTAAGCGGAAATAATATATGACACGAAGTTTAAAAAAAGGTCCATATGTAGATGAAAGATTGATCAAGAAAGTGCTTGATAAAAAACCTGGAGACAGAAGCGTAATCAAAACATGGATTCGCGCAGCAGTTATTTCTCCTGAAATGGTGGGTTTTACTTTTGGTGTCTATAATGGAAAAATTTTTATTTCTGTTACGCCAACAGAAGAAATGGTAGGACACAGACTGGGAGAATTTTCTCCAACGCGTAAATTCACAAGACACGGAGGCAAGATGCAAAAGGAAATGGAAACAGCAGCTAAACAAAAAGAAGCTGATGCATCAAAGGCAGCTAAGATATCAGATACCGCTAAGAAAAAATAAAGAAAACTTAATTTGTAGATAAATATCATGAAAGTTACAGCAGAATTAAACAATTTAAGAATCTCCCCCCGCAAAGTGAAATTAGTCGCTGATTTAATCAAGGGCATGAATGCTGTCGAGGCAGTTAGTCAACTTGATGTAGCGATTAAAAAAACTAGCGGTTATATGCAAAAGCTTTTGCTGAGTGCGATGGCAAATGCAGAAAATAATTTTGGTCTTTCTAAAAATAATTTATATGTTTTGGATGCTGTAGTGGGAGCTGGACCAACACTGAAAAGATGGATGCCGAAAGCTTATGGCCGTGCTGGACAAATTTTGAAAAGAACTTCGAAAGTAAGAATAGTTTTGGAAGAAAGAATTGAAGGTAAAGATCGCAAAAGTAAAGAACAAATGGAAACAGAAAAAGCCGAGAGAATAAAAAAAGCAACTCAAGAATTAAAGAAAGAATCCAAAAAAGAAGAAAGCAAGAAAGAAGAAGATAAAGCTGAAATCAAAGAAGCTAAAACTGAAAAGGTCGTTGATGCCAAAGCAAAAAGTGGAGAAGGCACAAAGAAAGGATTAGGAGAAGCTAAGAGTTGGAAAAATAAGATATTTCGCAGGAAGTCAATGTAAATTTATTAATCGTAAATATTTATGGGACACAAAGTAAATCCAGTTGGTTTTCGTCTAGGGATCACTCAAGATTGGAAATCTAAATGGTTTAGTAAAAAAGATTATAATAAAAACCTCAAACAAGATATTGAGATCCGTTTGGAAGTGATGAAAAAGTGGAAAACGGCTTTTATTGCTGAAGTTGAAATCGAAAGATCTCAAGCAGCCGTTAGAATTATCATAAAAACTGCTCGTCCAGGAGTTTTGATTGGACGCGGTGGCAGTGGAGTGGAAGATATCAAGCGTTATATTCAAGATACATTTTTTAAGAGTAATCGAAAATCAGATTTGCGAATTGATATCCAGGAAATTAAAAATTTTGAAGAAAGTGCCATGATTGTGGCACAAAATGTGGCTGAACAGCTAGAAAAAAGAATTCCTTTTCGCCGAGCAATGAAAATGATGCTTGAACAAGCGATGAAGAATACTTTAATTAAGGGAGTGAAGATTGAAATGTCCGGAAGATTGGGAGGAGCAGAAATGTCCCGTAGAGAATGGTTATCCAAAGGAACTCTGCCGCTACATACATTGCGTGCGAATATTGATTTTGCCAGAGCAACAGCGTTTACAACCTATGGAGCAATTGGAGTAAAAGCGTGGTTATATAAGGGAGAAGTGTTTGATATTAAAAAAACGAATTAAACTAAAAAGCGTATGTTGATGCCCAAGAAAGTAAAACATAGAAAAGTGCAGAGAGGTGGAGCAATCCGCGGAAATGCCATGCGAGGAAATTCAATCAGTTTCGGTAGTTTTGGTTTGAAAGCGATTAGTGCTAGTCTTGTTTCTTCTCGTCAAATTGAAGCTGCGAGGCGTGCGATGACCAGATATGTGCAAAGAGGAGGCAAAATTTGGATTAGAATTTTTCCTGATAAGCCAATGACAAAAAAAGGTGATGAAACTCCGATGGGAAAAGGTAAAGGAGCAGTTGATCATTTTGTGGCAGTTGTGAAACCAGGCACAGTAATATTTGAAATGGATGGCGTGAAGATAGAAATTGCCAAAGAGGCCATGCGACTCGCAGCTCATAAGTTGAATTTGAAAACTAAATTTGTTACTAAGGAAGAATAATAAAATCGTTATGAAAATCAAGGAATTAAAAGAAAAGAATATCGCTGAACTCAAAAAACTTCTTGCTGAAAAAGAGGAGAATATTCGCAAGTTTAGATTTGAGTTGGCAACTAAGCAAGTTAAAGGCACAAGACAAATCCGAACAGAAAAACGCGATGTTGCCAGAATCCTTACATTAATTCACAATGAAGATAAGAAAGTTTAAAGCTAATTTTATGGATAGTCAAAAAGTAGAAAAGAATAAAATAATTACACGCAAAAAAGGCGTTGTTGTTTCTGATAAAATGCAAAAGACAATCGTGATTGCTGTTGAAACTCTCAAGACCCATCCGAAATACAAGAAAAAATATCGCTCAACTAAGAAATATAAAGCGCATGATGAGGAGAATAAATATAAGATTGGTGATGTTGTTGAGATTGTTCCCTGCAAACCAATGAGTAAGGATAAAAATTATCGAGTAGTTTAAATTATATTATATGATACAAGCAGAATCAAAATTAAATGTAGCTGATAACAGCGGTGCCAAGGTCATCAAGTGTTTTAAAGTGCTTGGTGGAAGCAAAAGACGATTTGCTCGCATCGGAGATGTTATTGTCGCAAGTGTGAAATCAGCTGAACCGCGAGGAATGGTGAAAAAAGGTGATAAGGTGCGTGCGGTAATTGTTCGTCAAAGAAAAGAATTTCGTCGAAAAGATGGATCATATATTCGTTTTGATGAAAATGCAGCAGTGATTGTGGAAGCAAAAGAGCCAAAAGGAACGAGAATCTTTGGTCCAATTGCCCGAGAAATTCGTGATCGTGGTTATGCCAAGATTGCCTCTCTCGCTCCGGAAGTTTTATAAATAAAAGTGCAGATATAATTATATGAAAATTAAGAAAAACGATTTAGTAAAAATGCTCGCAGGAAAAGACAGTGGAAAAACTGGAAAAGTTCTGCGTGTTTATCCGACTGAACAAAAAATTATTGTAGATGGTTTGAATATGCTTAAAAAGCATAACAAGCCAAGAAAAGAAGGTGAAAAAGGTCAACGAGTGGAAATTCCCAGAAGAATTGATATTTCCAATGCAATGTTGGTTTGTCCTAAATGCGGAAAGCCAGCCAGAATTAGTTATAAAACAGAAGGGGATAAAAAAATTCGAGTGTGCAAGAAATGTCAAGCAGAAATTTAATTAGAGAGGTTTAATCTAAAGATAAGTATGGCAACAATTTACGAAAAATATAAAACGGAAGTTTCCGCTGAAATGAAAAAAGCGCTCAATTTGAGCAATAATTTGCAAGTGCCAAAAATTGAGAAAGTAGTTGTGAATGTTGGCATCGGAAAGTTTATTAAAGATTCTGCTTTAGTTACGGATATATTCAATTCTCTAAAAGCAATTACTGGTCAAAAGCCTGTGATGACAAAAGCCAAACAATCAATCGCAGGATTTAAGACACGAGAAGGATTGGAAATTGGAATTAAAATAACATTACGCGGAAAAAGAAAATGGGATTTTTTGGAAAAATTAGTAGGTGCTTCTATTCCACGCATTCGAGATTTTCATGGAATAAAAGTGGGTGCAGTGGATAAAGGTGGCAATCTCAATCTCGGAATTAAGGAACATCTAATTTTTCCTGAAATTCTTCCAGAGCAAGTTAAAACTACTTTCGGAATGCAGGTGAATGTTGTAACGAATGCTAAGACGCAAGCAGATGGACTGATGTTATTTCGACTCCTCGGATTTCCCATTGAAAAAAATGATAAAAAATAGTTAAATATTATAAGTATTAAATAGAGCAACATGGCAAAATTATCAGTAGAAGTTAGAGCAAAAAAGAAACCAAAGTTTTCCACCAGAATCGTGAGGCGTTGTTGGAAGTGTGGAAGAAAACATGGTTATATGCGCAAGTTCGATCTCTGTCGCATCTGTTTTCGGGAACTTGCTAGTACGGGACAATTGCCTGGTGTAAAAAGATCTAGTTGGTAGGTATAAATGTATAAATATATAAGAAGTATAAACTAGTATGTTAGATCCAATCTCAGAAATGTTAACAAAAATTAGAAACGCTCAAATGGCACAGCACAAAACTGTGATAATTAGCGCTTCTAAATTAAAAATGGCTTTAGCTAAAATTCTAGAAAAAGAAGGTTTTGTTGATGCTGTTGCAAAAGAAAAGCAAGCTAATTTTGATGTGATAAAAATTACTTTAAAATATTATACTATTTCTAATACGAACAAAACTCCAGCCGTCAAGGGCATCAGAAGAATCAGTAAAGAGGGTCAAAGAATTTATGTTAAAAGCAAAGATGTGCGAAGTGTCAAAAATAATTATGGTGTAGCACTTATTTCCACCTCCAAGGGCGTGATGACTGATCATGATGCCAAAAAAGCAGGTTTGGGTGGAGAATATATTTGTGAAGTTTGGTAATTTATATTAAAAGAGCAGATTAATTTTATGAGTAAAATAGGAAAAAAATTAATAACAATTCCTGAGGGCGTAACAGTCTCATTGGTTGGTGATGTATTGAAAGCCAAGGGACCAAAAGGCGAGCTTAGTCTTGTTGTTCATCCAGATGCAACAGTGGAAATCACTGAAAAAACATTGGTTGTTAAAAAAACCAAAGAAGACGGAAATGCTAATGCAATTTGGGGATTGACTCGTTCGCTTGCGAATAATATTATCATTGGAGTGAGTATCGGTTATGAAAAAAAATTAGAATTGCAAGGTGTTGGTTTTCGTATGTCTATTCAAGGCAAAAAAATTGTAATGGCACTTGGTTTTTCACATCCAGTTGAGGTGGAAATTCCAGATGGAATTGTTGCAAAGCTCGAAGATAATGGCGGACTGTTGATTAGTGGTATTGATAAACAAGCAGTGGGACAATTTGCTGCCAATATTAAAGATCTCAAAAAAGTCGAACCATACAAAGGAAAAGGTTTCCGTTATGCGGGAGAAAAAGTGAGAAGAAAGGCCGGCAAAAAAGCTGGAACCAAATAAGTAATATTTTTTTACAAAGATGAATAAAATTAGCCAAAACAATTTAAGATTACACAGAAAAAGACGAGTGCGTGCAAAAATTTCAGGAACAGCCAGCGTGCCACGACTGAATGTTTTTCGCAGTTTGCTTTCCATAAAAGCTCAAGTGATTGATGATGTCTCCGGAAAAACTCTCGCAGCGGCTGATACGAAATTAGTGAAAGCAAAAAATGATGTTGCTGGTGCAAAAGCGGTTGGACTATTAATTGCTAAGAAATGCTTAGAGCAAAAGATTAGTCAAATTGTTTTTGATCGAGCGGGATATCGTTATCATGGAAAAGTTAAAGCATTAGCTGATGGTGCCAGAGAAGGTGGCTTAAAATTTTAAACTCTTTTTAGTAATCAAACTATATGGCAAAGAACGAACGAAAATTTAGAGGAAAAAAAGAAAAGCCGGAATTTGAACAAAAACTTCTGGACTTAGCTCGAGTTACTCGTGTTGTAAAAGGTGGTAGGCGATTTCGTTTTCGTGCCACATTAGTAATTGGAAATCGTAAGGGCAAAGTCGGAGTAGGTGTTGGCAAAGGATCAGATGTAACTGATGCAATCGGAAAAGCTTTTGATGATGCGAAGAAAAATATGATTGTTGTGGCAATCAAAAACAATACAATTGCTCATGAGGTACATTACAAAAAAGGTAGTGCTAAAATTATTTTGAAACCAGCCAAAGAAGGCAGAAGTATTGTGGCGGGAGGAGCAGTGCGCGCCGTTGTTGATTTTGCTGGAATTCGGGATATTGTTTCCAAATCTTTGGGAACAGCTAATAAATTAAATGTTGCCAGAGCAACCGTGGAAGCATTACAAACACTCAGCTCATCAAAAACAAGAAAAGAAAGAATTGTGAAAGCCTAGTTTAAATATTAAGTTAAGATGACAAGAAATATTATTATAATTTTATGTTAAGACAAGATCTACAAATGAGCCAGCCGAGGAAGAAGAAAAAAACCATCGGTCGTGGAGGAAAAAAAGGTACTTATTCCGGCAAAGGTAATAAAGGACAAAAAGCCCGTTCTGGTGCACATGTTGATCCGTTGTTTGAAGGTGGTCGCTCAACTTTGATTGATCACATGAAGAAAAAAAGAGGCTTTACTTCTCGCACAAAAAAAAGAAGCATAGTGCAAATTGCCGATATTGAAAAAAGTTTTGAAGCTGGAGCTATAATTGGCGTAGAGTCTTTGGTGAATATGAAACTGGTTGCACGAAAAAATATTCCATTGGGAATTAAAGTGCTCGGCAATGCTAAAATCACAAAAAAGTTTGTTTTTGAAAAAGAAATTTTTATCAGCGAATCAGTTAAAAAAATGATTCTTGCAGTAGGTGGGGAAATAAAGGTTGTGGAATAAAAAAGCTATGAAAATAATAGCCACTGAAATTTCAAAAAAAGAATTGACGGAAATGTCCAAAAAAATGTTTGGTAATTTAGTGAAGGCTGTTGTTGATATTGAAAAAGGTATTATGGTGGTTGATGCCGAGTTACATGCTGATGAGGAGGCACTTCTTTTGGAAAATGGTTCAGCGCAAAAAGATCTTTGGGGAATAAATTTTTATCCCGAACTAATAGGAGAAGACTTTGTGGAATTTGATTCAATGATAAATTTGCGTCCATCACAAAATAATCGTAGTCGTGGAGTGGAAGATATAGAAATTCAAAAAAAGATTTTTAATGTGGTTAACAAATTAGTGCGAAAATAATGGAATACCAACATGAAAATTTAGCTAGGGGCGGTTGGCAGAAACTTTCATTTTTTGAGCAAATGGCAAATATTGGTAGTGAGGTTGAGCGAACGATAAAATGGAAAAACAAAGGCAATATTGAATATAGTCGCTTGGCGTTTGAGCGATCACTGGAATTGATAGACTTGACAATTAAAAATGAAAAAAATAAAAACCATCTGAAAGAATTATTGCGAGTGCGAGAAGTGATGGCAGATCATTTTGTTTTTAATGACGAATATAAATCAACTGATAAAAGTTGGCAAGATTATTTCTATGTGTTTAATTTTGCCGCAAGAATTAATTTATAATTTTTTTATCAAGTATGTTAGCAAAAATCACTCAAATTTTTCGTATCAAAGAGCTTCGGAATAAAATATTTTTTATTCTGACGCTTTTAGTTGTGTTTCGTTTGGCGGCAAATATTCCTATTCCGGGTGTTGATCAAGATCGATTGAAAATGTTTTTTGAAAGCAATCAGCTTTTCGGACTGTTGAATTTATTTTCTGGTCGGGGATTATCTAGTATTTCACTTGTGATGCTTGGTGTCGGACCATATATTACAGCTTCGATTATCATGCAATTACTCACAATGATTGTGCCAGCGTTGGAAAAGATTCATAAAGAAGAAGGTGAGGCAGGACGACAAAAATTTAATCAATGGACTCGTTTTGCCACAGTGCCATTGGCTGCAATGCAAACATTTGGAATGATTGCCCTTTTTCGTTCGCAAGGAATTATTGCACAAGATGGTGGTATGGCAATTTTTTCCATGATTACAATTGCCGTGGCCGGAACAATTTTTTTAATGTGGTTAGGCGAATTAATTACAGAAAAAGGTATTGGCAATGGAGTGTCGCTTATAATTTTTGCTGGAATTGTTTCGGGCATCCCTTCGACAATTGCAAAAACTTATGCCACAGCTGATTCATCACAAATTTTTACTTATTTAATTTTGGGAGCAATTTTAATCTTGGCAATTTCTGCTGTGGTTTTCATGACAGAAGGTCAACGCAATATGCCAGTTTCTTATGCCAAAAGAATCAAGGGTAATAAAGTGTATGGCGGAACTTCGACGCATTTGCCACTGCGAATTAATCAAGCTGGCGTTATCCCGATTATTTTTGCTCTTTCGATTATGCTTTTTCCTGGAATGATTGCTAATTTTCTCACAAAAAGTTCCAATACAATGCTCGCAAGTGTTGCAGTTAAGGTGAGTGCACTTTTTTCTCCCAGCAATTGGTTTTATTGGTTGTTTTATTTTATTCTCGTAGTGGCTTTTACTTATTTTTACACTGCTGTCGTTTTTGATCCAAATAAAATTGCCGAAAGCTTGCAAAAGCAAGGTGGCTATATCTTAGGTATTCGTCCAGGAAAAAATACCGCTGATTATCTTTACCGCATTATGAATCGCATAACTTTATCCGGTGCAGTTTTTCTTGGGCTTATTGCAATTCTACCTTTCTTCGTTGAAAGTTTTACAAATGTCGGCTCTGTTTCTATCGGTGGCACGGGATTGCTCATTGTTGTTTCTGTGGTAATTGAAACAATCAAGCAAGTGCAAGGACAATTGGCGATGCGAGATTATGAGGGATTTTAATAGTTTTTTATAAACTATATATTATGAATATTATTATCTTGGGTCCGCAAGGATCAGGCAAAGGAACACAGGCAAAATTGCTAGCAGAAAAATATCAGCTAGATCATTTCGATACTGGTCGTGCTTTGCGTCAAGTTGCTTTGCTCAATACTCCACTGGGAAAGGAAGTGTATGAAATTGTTATGGTTAAAAAAGAGCTTGTTCCAAGTCGCTTACTCCGGGAAGTTTTACAAATTAGATTAAACGATTTACCAAGAGAGCAGGGAATTGTTTTTGATGGCGTTCCACGAAATATTGAACAAGCCGGTTATTTCGAAGAAGCCCTTTTGGAATTTGGCAGAAAAATAGATAAAGTGATTTTCATAAATATTATTCCAGAAGAATCTCTCGAAAGAATTAGCAGAAGATTTTCTTGCGAAAAAAGAGCAGATGACACAATCGAAGGAGTCAAAAAAAGATTAGCTATTTTCACAAAAGAAACACTACCAGTCATAGAATATTTTGAAAAAAAGAATTTAGTTTCTCACATCGATGGAACAAAAAGCATAGAAATAGTTTTTGCTAATATCTTAAATACAATATGATTATTATTAAATCAAAACAAGAAATAGCACTGATGCGGGAAGGCGGAAAACTGCTTGCTCAAATTATGGAACAAATTAGCGAGATAATTATTCCCGGACAAAATACTTTTGAAATTAACAAGCTGGCCAGAAAGCTTGTTTTTGATATTGGCGGATTTCCAATTTTTGAAGGCTATGGCGAAAAGGGCAATACTTTTCCGGCGGCTATTTGCACTTCAATTAATAATGAAATTGTGCATGGCATTCCCAATAAAGATAGAATTATTCAAGAAGGCGATTTGATAAAATTGGACATTGGCATGAAATATAAAAAAATGATTACTGATATGGCACGCACATATTCCGTGGGAAAAATTTCTAGTGAGGCGCAAAAATTATTAGATACAACCAGGGAATGTCTTGATGAAGGTATAAAAAAAATTAAAGCTGGTGAAAAATTGAGTGATTATAGTAATGCGGTGGAAGAGTATGTTAAGGCACAAGGTTTTTCTGTCGTGCGAGATTTGGTTGGTCATGGTGTAGGACGAAAACTGCACGAAGATCCGCAAATTCTCAATTATAAATCCAAAATGAAAGAAATAATCTTGAAAGAAGGTATGACATTTGCCCTTGAACCAATGATTAATGCCGGAACACATTATACAAAAGTTTTGCCAGATAATTGGACATACGCAACAAAAGATGGAAAACTGAGTGCTCATTTTGAAGATACGATTGTCGTCACAAAAAATGGAGCAGAAATTTTAACCAGAATTTAAATTTGTTTATGCAAAAAAAATCAATTAAAACAAAATATTTTCTCGGCGTAGATTATGGCGAATCAAAAGTTGGTCTTGCAATTGCGGATAGTGAGACACGAATCGCTTTTGCTTATGGCGTAATCAAAAATGATAAATTTTTTTTAGAGAAAATTTTAGAAATAATTAAAAAAGAAAATATTCAAAAAATAATCATTGGCATCCCATCAAGAATTAACAACAAAGAAACTGTTTATGCTGGAGAAAAGCTGGGAGAATATCTGAAAAAAAATATTAAGCTCTCGGTAGAATATCAAGATGAAATGTATTCCACAAAAATTGCCAGAGAAAATTTAAAAGAAAAAGGCTTTCGCAATATCAATCGCTTTGATGATGAAGAATCGGCCAGAATAATTTTGGCTAGTTGGCTGGAAAAGAAAAGTATGCTAGAATAAAAATGTAAAAAATAATTCAATTAATTTAATAAAAATAAAACAATATGGACCGAAAAAAAATCATTGTAATTATCGCGTTAGTTGTGCTTGTTGGAGGAATAGCCACTTTCGCAGTTTGGATAAAAAATAAAACAACCAAAGCACCAATAACTGCTGAGCAAAAAGTTTTTGCGGATAAATTTGCACGAGATATGCAAATAGAGAAAGATAAAGCTAAAAAAAATACAGTCAATATGGTTGAGGAGGGGAAGGGAAATAAAACATCTAATAGGATAGTAAAATGATTTATTAATTTATTCTTTTTAAATATAAATATTATTCATAATAAAATGAACATAATAAAAAAATTAGTAGAAGAAAATAAAGTAGCAAAAATTTTATTGGGATTAACATTTGCTTTAATCTTTTTTTCTGATGCTGGATTGGTAAATGGATCGTCTTGTGCAGAAAAAAACTGCGGAGAGGCTTTAATGGTTAGTTCAGTCGATTATGGAACATTAAGTGCATCATCCACAAATCTTTGTCAAACTGGTGGCAAGGCATCAGCGTTTCGTTTTGAGTGTGGAATGTATCAGTGGAGTTGTTGTGATGCTATTAGTAGCTGTAAAATCTATGTTAACGGAAGATGTGGTTCGATTTCCGGCACAACAGTTGCAACTGGAACACTAACGAAAGATTCTGCTGGTCTCTGCGAAAATATGAAAGCAAACAATTTTCAAATTACTGGTAACAGCTATACTTGGAAATGCGGAAAGGACGAATGTGACAGTAGGCAAGAAATGAACGGTGTTGTTTCCTGTCAGGCGACGATAAATGGGACCACTCCAACTCCAACTCCAACTCCAACTCCAACTCCAACTCCAACTCCAACTCCAACTCCAACCACAACCCCAACCCCAACCACAACCCCAACCTGCAAACTAACCCTCGCTCCAACCTCAATTGAAGTAGGCGAAAAAACTAGTATGTCATGGGAGTTTGGCGGAGGATATACCACAACCACACCAACATACATACAATGCGCATTATCATATCAAACCAAAACATCCATATTAAATACTCCCGTAACTGGAAAAAAAGACACAGACATTTATTCTGTAGCAGGAAATGAAGAATGCAAAATCTATTTTGGAGACTCGACGGTGGCTGCTTGTACGAGCAACAGGCTAACTGTAACTCCAGCAATCCCAACCGGCCCAGACTGTGCCGCCAAAACTTGCAAGGGAATTGATTGCAATAGTAAGGACACTACTAGCGGAAATCCATGGATTAAAGGAACTAAAACTGAAAATTGTGCTACAGTGATGGCAACGGCCGTACCCGATAGTGTTAATTCAGTCACGATTGATAATGAGCCGAAGGCAGGTGAAATTGCTTGGTTGAAATGGGCGGCTGATAATGATAGCTCCAAATTGGAGGTTGCTTGTATTGGACCAGTAATTATTCCAAGATCAAACTTCTTTTTAAATAACAGCGCTTGGTATGCTGCCCAAAACAAAGATTTTCCCTTACTAAAGGAAAGTGGTGATAATGGAAAAGGCTATCCTGGCTGGTTTCACTCAGGCGCACCTGGAACTAAAACTGAAATTTGCACTTTTTATCCTACCAATAAATCTGATGGTTTAGCTGGAACCCCATTTTCTGTTTCTATTGAAGTTGTCACCCAAACCTGCAAACTAACCTTCAATCCATCCTCGATTAAAGTCGGAGATAAATCTGTCAGATCATGGGAATTTGGAGGAGGATATACTAAGACCACACCAACGGAAATACAATGCACATTAACAGAAAAAACCAG
>Ga0194062_1000488_pt1 | contig 16753 bp, 17 predicted proteins | sample SepL2225m_MetaG_FD_155481 | JGI IMG/M metagenome (GOLD analysis project Ga0194062, IMG submission 155481) | Anoxic zone freshwater microbial communities from boreal shield lake in IISD Experimental Lakes Area, Ontario, Canada - Sep2016-L224-25m | ecosystem: Environmental > Aquatic > Freshwater >... | reverse complement strand
GCGTAAAATTTTTATGATATAGGTATTTTCTAAAATAAACAAATAACTTTCCACTGTTGATTGAGAAAGTTGACATGTCCTTGCTAATTCAGCCACATTCAAAAGATTTCCACTCTGCGTTGCCAAAACTTTTAGCATGTTATTAAATTTATCTATGCTCTTAATATTTGCCAAATCGCGAATATCTTTTTTGATATAAGTATCAATTATTTGTTGTAAATATTTTTCTTTCTTTTCGATTGAATCTTCTATCACGATCTTTGGATAACCACCAAAAGTTCCGTATTCTTCATATAGTGCGACCATTTTTTCTAAATGAAATTTATCCAAACTTTTCGAGTTGTTCGCTGGCATATCCTTAAAACGCAGAAATTCTGAAAAAGACAAATTGAAAATCTCAAAATCAACCGTTCGACCGACAAGGGAATCGGAAAATTTTGATTTAATATTAAAACTTGATGATCCTGAAACGATTAGTTGAATATATTTATGATGATCAGCGATTAATTTAAGTAGCGGGGAAGGATTTATGAGATATTGCACTTCATCAATAAAAACATAAAGTTTTTCCACTCCACTTTTAATTATCTCCAAATTAATACCCTCTCCTTTCAAGAAATTTAGCATAGATTCAGCTCCGACATTTAAAATTTCTTGAAAGCGTGAATCCTCCAAATCAAAAAAATAAGTCTGCTTGCCAGCATTTTTTAATTGTTCTTCTAGATAAAAAAGAATATGGCTTTTACCAACTTGCCGTGCACCGTGAAGCACGATAATATTATCCGTACCAATATATTTATTTATTTCATCATTAATATCCCTTTTTAAGACCTTTTTGTTCATAATCATATGCTATGTTATGTTTATAACTTAATTATAGACTACCCCAGAATATAAGTCAAGTTATGTTTTGGAGTAGTCTAAATATTATCAAGACAACCCTTCAATTGCCAGTATTGATTTTTTCTCAGTTTTCATTTTATAAAAATAAACTCTTTAAATATTTTTCTGCCAAAACTATATCAATATTACCCAAAGTTTTTTCTTGTTTTAATTCTTTCACCACTTGTGTTCCTTTGAGAGAATATTTTTCACAAAAATAATTGAGGTTTTTGCTTAAATTTCCGTCAGACAACTTGGCTTCAATTAGTTCAGCTATAGCTCCATTTTCCACCAAAGCAAAATCAACTTCCTGCCCGGTTTTCGTGCGCAAATATTTCAAATCATATTCCTTTCCCGTTGAATCAGCTTTTCCCAAAACATGTTTCAGGAGACTCACAGCTACAAAATTTTCAAAACGCGCTCCATCATCACCTAAAACTAGTCCGGTATCAAAAAAATAAACCTTAGGTTCTTTAAGGATGGAGCGGGCAATATTTTTTGAGTAAGGAAAAACTCTAAAAATAATAAATAGACTTTCAAAAATTTCTACATATTTCTTAGCAGTCAATGGAGAAATTTGTGCGTCTTCAGCTATAGATTTATAGGATACTGGTGAGCCAACTTTTGTCCGTAGCAACTCAAAAACAATTTTGATTGCACGAAAATTATGAATAGTTTCAAAATCCAAAATATCTACGCGAATTAGTCCGTCGATATATTGACTTCGCCAACGATCCGCCTCCACTTCATCACTTGCCAGAAAAGGCTCAGGGAATCCTCCTCTTTGCATAAATCTTTCTGTCTCATATTTCTCTACTTTTAGTTCTGTCAAAGAAAAAGGCAATAGGCGATGGACGAAAAATCTGCCCGAGAGAGCATCACCAGTTTGGCGAAAAGTATTCAGTCTCGCACTACCAGTAACAATAATTTTTTGCTCGGTTTTTTTTGTGTCAAAAACTCCTTTGAGATAATTTTTCCAGCCTTTCATTTTATGCAGTTCATCTAAAATTAAAAAATCCGTTTTTTCCGGCCAAGCTTCTTTTTTAATGATTTCCCTATCGCCCAAGCTATCATAATTAAGATAAACCGTATTAGCATAATTCTTACCAATTTCTTTCGCTAGCCAGGTTTTGCCAACCTGCCTCGGCCCAACCAAAAAAACCATTTTTTTGGCTAAATCCTTGATTATTTGCTCAGTTTGTTTGCGATACATAGTTTTTAGCTTAATTATTTATATGACTATTGTATACCATATTATATAATAGTCAAGACTATTGCACAATATGCTATCGAATAGTCAATTAACCCGTTGTTTACAGCTAATAAAAGAAGTCCTTTATTATAATATACAAAAATGCTAAAATATAATTACTTAATTTTTTAAAATAATTTTATGCCAAAAATAACCATCCGTTATCAAAAAGTGATTGATGCCAAAAAATTTTATGAGATTTTAAATAATCCTAATTTTGTTTTTATTACGGCTAAGCCAAAAACTATCCAAGAAGAAAAGGACTGGCTAAAAAACAATCTCGCGTGGAGAAAAAATAATACAGTTTGGAATTATTCAATTCTCTTTGATAATTTAGTTGTTGGTGCTGTTGGTATAAAAATAAATTCTCACAGAAAGTTTATTGGAGAAATTGGCTATCTTCTTGATGAAAATTATTGGGGACAAGGTATTGCAACAAAAGCAGTTAAGCTAGTTGAAAAAGAAGGTTTTGAAAAACTTGGATTAACAAGAATCGAAATTATTATGCAACCAGAAAATAAAGCTAGTGAAAAAGTTGCCCTAAAATGTGGTTATAAAAAAGAAGGATTGCTTAAAAAAGCGATTGATGGAAATGACGGGAAAAAGAAAGATGCTTTGATTTATGCGAAAGTTTTATAAAAAATAATCCCCTTAACTGAAATTATCCAGCCAAGGGGTTGAGGGCATATTTTTTTCAGGCGCGAATCACATTATTGATATCAGCTTCGAATATGCTGACATTTGCACCGTCTTTTGTTATGCCCGTTATTGGATCTTTTGAAATATCAAAAGAATCGCCAGTGATAATAATTGATGTGCCATCTTTTTTGTCGATACGGATATCAAAACCATCGACATAAGCACTTGCCAATTCATACCCTACAAAACTTTTTGTCATTTTATGGTCTCCTTGTGGTGTAGTTTATAAATTTCGTGATTGATTTCAATATCCCATCTTCATCCAAGCCAATTTCCGCTAGAATTTCTTCACGCAATCCATGAGAGAGAAATTGATCAGGCAGGCCTAGATTTTTAACTTTTACGGAAATATTTTCTTGCATAAAAAATTCATTCACGGCACTGCCTGCTCCACCCAAAATTGTATTATCTTCCACGGTTACAAAATATTTATGCGTTTTGGCTAATTTTCGCAAAAGTTTTTCATCTAGTGGTTTTACGAAGCGCATATCAACCAGTGTTCCTTGTATTATTTTGGTGGCATATTTACTGCGACCAACCATCGTGCCGAAAGCAAGGATAGCAACATCTTTTCCCGTGCTAATTATTTTAGCTTTTCCAATTTCAATTGATTGATTTATTTTTCCACCACATCCGCAAAGATTTTTGCCTTTTGGATATCGCACTGCCGCTGGACCAATATAATTATAGCCCGCTTCAAGCATAGCATAACATTCATGTTCATCAGAAGGTGCCATCACAATGAGATTTGGCACTATTCGCAAGAAAGCTAAATCAAAACTGCCCGCATGACTAGCTCCATCTGGCCCAACAATTCCCGCTCTGTCAATTGCCAAAAGAATATCTAAATTTTGAATCGCAATGTCATGAATTAATTGGTCATAAGCTCGTTGCAAAAAAGAAGAATAGATTGCGATGACTGGTTTTTTGTTTTGCAAGGCTAAGCCGGACGCAAAAGTAAGAGCATGCTGTTCTGCAATACCAACATCATGATAGCGTTTAGGAAAAATTTTGCTAAATTTAATAAGACCGGATCCACTTGTCATCGCTGGAGTAATCGCATGTAATCTTGAATCGCTTTTGGCCTTTTCGCAAATCCAATGAGAAAAAACATCTGAATAAGTAACATTTTTTTTGGCACAATCGTTTTTTTGTCCAATTGTTACATCAAAAGGACTAACAGCGTGCAAAGAAAAATGATCTTTTTCAGCTGGCGCATAACCTTTGCCTTTTTTTGTGATCACATGTAAAAAACGAGGGCCTTTTATTTTTTTTAAATTAGTCAGCACTTCAATCAGCGTTTTCGTGTCATGTCCGTCAATTGGTCCATAATATTTAAAACCTAATTCCTCAAATAATGTTCCTGGTGTGATTATTCCTCTGGCTTGAATTCCCGCTTTATGTACAAATTTCTGCACAGTGGGTATTTTTTCTAAAATTTCTAAGCCTTTATCTCGCAAATTAACATAAGCCGGCGAAGAAATTAGTCGAGTTAAATATTTTTCCATGCCACCCACATTCGGCGAAATAGACATCTTATTGTCATTCAGCACAACCAAAACATCTGACTTAATATCGCCAGCATGATTAAGTGCTTCAAATGCCATACCGGCACCAAGTGCACCATCACCAATTACAGCCACAATTGCTGGTGCATTTTTTGTGTTTTTATTTGCCACCGCCATGCCTATTGCTGCGCCAATCGAAGTGCTTGTGTGACCAACATTCAAAGCATCATATTCACTTTCTTCTCTCCTGGGAAATGGCGACAGACCATTTTTTTTTCTGATTGTATGCAATCTGTTTTTCCGCCCGGTTAAAATTTTATGGGCGTAAGATTGATGACCAACATCCCAAATCAATAAATCTTTTGGTGTGTCAAAAACATAATGCAAAGCTACTGTCAATTCAATTACGCCCAAATTCGATCCGAGATGACCACCACTTTTTGCAACACTCTCAATTAAAAAAGCGCGAATCTCTTCACAAAGTTTTGGCAATTTTTCTTGAGAAAGTTTTTTTAAATCAGCAGGAAAATTAACCGAGTCCAATATTTGCACAGACTTATCTTTTTTCATACAATCTCCTCTTGCACGACTAATAATTTTTTTATTACTAATGCATCTTGTTCTAGTTCTTTCACCGTGTCAATTATTTCACGGGATTCTGTTGCTAGTTTAGGCAATTTACTTAATAAAATACTAATCGTTTTGAGTGTAACTTTTTCTTCAATATATTTAGCTAAAATAGCATACCATAAAACAAATGTTTGCCTGTCAACTTCGATTTTCAGATTAACTCGCGGTGGATTGCGAAAATAACTTGTCATTTTTTCCCAATTATTATAATTGTCATACAACAAAACATCTTCTAGTAATTTAACTGGACGACCAAATAAATCGCTGGTTCTTTTTAATTTATAGAAATTTTGCTGATTGAGAATTTCTTCGCGACGCATATCGCAATAAAGATGAAACTTCCAACCCGCCTCAAACGAAGTCAGCCCAGAAAAATCCAAATTAAGCGGTTCGAATCTGAGATGAGTGTCTTTTCTTTTTATACTTGGCTCAATCATACGAATATCAGGGAAAACCACACCCAAAATAAATTCGTCCTTATTTATTTTATGATGCTGGTTTATTTTTTCTTCATCCAAAAAATCATTTTCCGCTTTTCTATTTTCAAGCCGATCAAAATATTTTTTAGCATAAATAATATGCGCAATTTGTGAGGCCATTTATTTATTTTAAAATAGTTGTCATCCTGAGCGGAGTCCGTACTCGGACGCAGTCGAAGGATCTGCTTGCTGTAATCGTAGTTTTCACTATTTACAGCAACACTTACGATAATTAATAGCAGATTCTTCGACTTCGCTACGCTTCGCTCAGAATGACAAGAATGCTTAACTAACTTTGTGTTTTTTCTTAATCAACTCATCTTCTTTCTTTTGCTCAGCTTTTATTTTTTCTTCTGCCATTTTGCGTAAATCTTCCACATTAATTTTAGCCAGTTTTTTTGCCATCAGCAAAAGATTCTCTCTCTCGTTTAGTTTCGGATCATCAATGACATTTGAAAGTAATACTGCGAGAATTGCTCCAATTTTTGGTCCGGGAATAACCGCAAGTTCTTGCATTAAATCATGGCCATTAATTTTTAATTGTTTAGCTGAAATTGGATCTTGTGAAACTTTCTCAACCATAAATTGAAAATGACGCAGTTTATAGGGCACAGCCTTTGGCACTCCACTACCCAATCGATCAGCGATTCGCACATCGATTAAATCGCCAATATTTTCTAGCCCAATTTTTTGCACCACTCTTCTCACTCCAGCCTCACCAACTTCATCAACATTATAATAAAACATATGATTACGCACAAGAAGCATCACCTGATCAATTATGCGCCGAGAAAATTTTAAGCGTTCCAGAATATTTTTAGTTATGCGTTCTCCGATATATTCATGATTATAGAAAGTGGCATTTTCTCCTTCGCCTTTTTTTGATTGAGGCTTGCCGATATCATGAAAAAGTGCCGCTAGGCGCACCTCGAGTTTTCCTGAAGGACATTTTTCCAGGCTAGCGACTAAATGTTTATAAACAGTATTGTATGGACCATGATAATGATGATGACTTTGCAAAACATTGATACCATTTTCAATTTCTGGTAAAATTATTTTTAAAATCCCCGCTTCTTGCAAAAGTTCAATGCCTTTTGCTGGCGATTTAGATAAAATAATTTTTATTAGTTCATCCTTGATTCGCTCTGGAGAAATAAATCTTAAATTATCCGCATTTTTTTGAATAGCCAGAAAAGTTTTTGTTTCGATTGTGAAATCCAGCGTCACTGAAAAGCGAATCGCCCGCATCATTCGCAGTGCATCTTCATTAAATCTTTCACCAGCATCTCCCACCGCTCGAATTATTTTTTTTTCAAGATCTTCTTGACCACCAAAATAATCAACAATATCCAGTCCCCTCTCCTTACTAAGGAGAGGGTCAGGGTGAGGTGTATTTTTCTTAGAATCTATTACCACTTTCATAGCTAAAGCATTAACCGTGAAATCTCTTCGTGATAAATCATCTTCCAGTGTTTTCGCAAATTTTATTTCATCAGGATGTCTTTTGTCAGAATATTTTGATTCAACACGATAGGTTGTCACTTCAACTATTTCCACCACCTCAAGCATGTCATTTTCTTTTTTCCTGATTTTTATACCCACTGTTCCAAATTGATTTTCATAAACTGAGTCGGGAAATAATTTTTGTGTTTCCTCGGGCAGAGCGTTAGTTGCAATATCCCAATCCTTGGGCGTTAATTCCATTAGCAAATCCCGCACACACCCACCAACGAGATATACTTCAAATCCAGCAGTTTGCAATTCATCCAAAACGGCAAGAATATGCATAGGAATATTAAAATTTAATTTACGCTCTTTTTTCATGATAATAGTCTAGCAAAAATTTTCTAACTGGACAAATTAGAAAAATGGTATATTATACCAAGTCAGAGCTAAAGCTTTGAAGTTCTTAAAAAATTCAACAAGAGGGGGACAATATGCAAAAAAAAATTCAAGAAGTCAGGGCAATGGCGTATAGAATGATCGCGGGAAAAGCCAATAAAAATTTCAATAATGCCTTTGATTTATTGAAAAATTTTCCTTTCGATTTTTCCACAGAACGAGGCATGAGCCAACAACAGATTGCATTTTTGAATCTGAAGTTGGATGGTTGTGGTTGCCTCGGAAAAGTTGCACAAGCTGGTGCGATGGTGGAAAAAAAATTTCCAGACGCCAAGTTAATGTTTGGCGAAGTGTTGGAGGATTTTTTCTGCAATATTCTTTTGGATATGCTAAAAAAAGAAATTACCCAGCCAGATTCTTTTTTTGAAGAACTTTTAATGTATGAGGAGCCACACAGCGTTCTTTTGGTCGATGGAAAGCAGTTTGAGCCACTTTCCATTCCGTATCAACAGGATATTGCCCATTCGAAAATAGCGGTACTGCCTTTTTGGGAGGCAGTAACGGCATCAATCTTGATTTCAACGGCGTGGGTAGAGCATAATCCTCACCGTAAGGTCAAAATTCTCGCTGAAGCTGAGATGATTTGTCCTGGCATGACTGCGGTGAAGGAAAATCTAGCTAGTTGCTTGTTGCTACTAAACAGAAAACAATATTCAATCAAGCTAGCCGAAGAAATTCTCGTAGTTCGTCCAACAGCGAGATTGATGTATTTTTTGTTTATCTTAACCGAAGACGAAAAATACATTAAAATGATTGAAGAAAAATATTCCTCAAGAGTAGTTGATTTGCTAGAAAAGGAGGTGATAGAAAATGAGCGACGAACTCTTCAAGAAGATTAGAGAGAGTTCAGAGGAAGATGCTCGTGAGGCCTATGATTTGATGCGAAAGAATAGCATCAATTCTATGGTACTCGCGATCGTAACGCGAAATTTTTCGCACGGCCTTGGCAGCCATCTAGCCAAAACACCTAAAAAATAGGTGCAAAAAGACTTTAATCCAAGTCTCTAAACATGGATTTTTTTGTTTGAAATTTCGTAAGGCGGTTTGTTGATTTCAATTATTCATGCTAACTTTTCAATAGTACAAAAGGTAAAATAATAATTTTATGGAACTTGAAAAATTTATAATCGAACAAGCGGGCGCAAAATTAAGAAAGAACTTGCAAGTAAAGATTTTAAAATTCAGGGGATTTCCTATTTCGTAGCCTTTTCTTAATAAAAACTATGGTTTAGCCAAGTTCCATAACATATCAAAGTATGCTTTATATTCTTTAGCAATCACTTCGGAATGGATAACATATATGAGTGGAGGCTTAGCGAGAGAATATAAAACGATACTATTGTGGCGCACGACCGTGCTGGTTGCACCCTGTGGCATGTCGTCAAGCAATCGATATGTAAAATGAGGATTGATTTTTTTTGCCTGAGCTAAATATTCCATTTCATGCTTTCCTCCAATATAGAAAGTTTTTAGTTTTTTATTTCTTCCTTTTAGTGCCAGTTTCTCATATTCTTCGCCAAAATAATCCAAAAAATTCTGACTGGCACCACTTATGACAAATTGCGACTCGTCCATTTTGAGAGAATTCATAAGGCTTAATTCATATTCCCGCACTTGAACATCTCCCACAAATATCTCAAAATCCTGTTCACTTCCCACATTACTAAAAGTATTCAATTCTTCCACAATATTTTCCGCCTCAAAAACTCTTTTTTTGGCAATTTTATTGATCTGATTTGGCGGAGTGGCTTTATATTTATTCTGTTTTCCGTGTTTGACGAGTTCAATCAGTCCTAGCTTGGCAAGTTTAACTATGCACGGATATACATATTGGCGATGAATGCCAATTCCTTGAGCAATGCGCAATCCGCCCGTTTCAACTCCTCTTTCAAGTAAATATGCGTAAATAAGGGCATCATTCTCGGTTAAGCCAAATCCCTTAAGCAATTCAACACCCCTTTCGATTTTAGGTGATATTTTTTTTATCATAGAATAGCTTTATTTAAACACTGTCATGTTATTTATTACAGTGTAGCACACTTTCCTTTATTTTGCAATACTATTCATCATTATTAAGTGACACTCTATTGTTGACAAATTTCCACAATCATGCTATGCTACATAGTCATGATGAGAAAAGGATCACATGATCAACACTCATCTGACACCCGTTCTTTCACATCACCATCTAGCCCATTTTCGGGCAAACCCACTTTTTTCCTAAGGAGGAAAACTATGAAAATCCTGGTAATCGATGACAATCCTATCCATCGTCAATCCGCTTTGCAGACCCTTGGTAATGAGCATGAACTAACTGTTGTTGGGACACACAATGAAGCTATGGAAGCTCTTAGTTCTTATATTGAGGGAAATAAGTGTCTCTGTGAAGATTTAAAGACAATCTTACAAGAGCAAGGCTTACCTACTGGCTACAGAGCTGCTCAGGATTTCTATAATGGCGACAGAGCAGGATATCTCGCATGGCTCGATATTAGCAAAACTATCGGGAAAACCGTTTATTGGGACGCTGTTCTTTGCGACTTGCTCATGCCTGTCGAAGAAGGAGAGGTGGGAATGAGCGAAAAAGGCCAAAAATACATTGGCCAGGAAATGGCAGTTGGTTGGGCACTTGCCCTTCAAGCAGCTTTGGCTAGTGCCAAGTTCGTAGCTGTTGCTTCCGACATGGATCATCATGATCACCCTGCAAGCGCAATGCTTGACAGCATCGAACAAGTCATGTCCATCAATAACGCTCGCGTTCTTTTTACCAATCATGTAAAAACGGTTGTTATCGATGAACTACCTGCAATTACGTGTCCTTCTTGTTTGGGTTTTGGCCGCGACCCGAAGTCACCTAAGCGAGGATGCTATCTCTGTAAAGGAGTTGGCATGTATCAGCAAGAAGGTAAAGATTGGGCTGATGTTCTAATGCGACTTCAAGAGGATCAGTGATGTTAAAACAAGAGAATTGAACTCAATTCTCTGGCCCAAGATAGTACCACAAAAGACTTTAAGCCAAGTCTCTAAACATGGCTTTTTTGTTTGACAATTTCTGTAGAGACGCGATTCATCGCGTCTTGGTGTGAAATTCCATTTTGGCAGGTTATCACGTCGTGGAAATAACCTGATTTTTGCGATATTTTAATTTTATTCCCTAACCTAAAAGACGCAATGAATTGCGTCTCTACAAAAACAATAACTCTTTTGCTCGATGATAAAAATCATCTCCGCGCTTTTTTATCTAAATTTTTCTATCCACAAAACCAATAATTTTAATTTCACCATTTCGCTCATTCGGATTGGTTTTCATAAGATTGGCTAGCACTTTGAAAACAATCTTAAATTGCTCGTCATATTTACCTTCCATTTTTTCAATTTTTTCGCGTAACTCTTTGTGAGTAGAAAGCATTTCGCGCAGTTGCACAAAAACCCGAGCCACTTGAATGCTAACCTGAACCGCTCGCTTACTTTTCAAAACGGACGAGAGCATAACCACGCCCTGCTCAGTGAAAACAAGTGGAAGATAGCGACGACCTCCATGATTTGAGGTGCCAAAATGGCACCTCAAGATTTCAAATTCTTTTTCATTGAGCGCAAACATAAAATCATCAGGAAAGCGATCAATATTTCTTCTAACTGCACGATTAAGTTCTTTTGTTTCGACCTCATAAAGCTCAGCGAGATCATTATCAAACATCACCTTTTTGCCACGAATAAAATATATTTTCCCAATAATTCGCTCATCAGGAACAATGGCTAATGTTTTTGGTTTTGGTTTTGATGTAAGACCTTGTTTATTTTGCATTTTTTTATTTTTTAACTATTTATAGTGTCTCTACTAATTTTGAATTTTAATTTCTGGTAATAAATCCCACATCGTCTCAAAAAAACTTTTCTGAGTATTATGAATCATCTGACTTTCAATGATAATAGCGATTTCTTCGTCATAAGAAACCATGCCAATTTTATTTCCCCCATAAATAACCATTTCAATTTCGATTTTGAATTTTTCCGATTGAACAATACGGCTTTGAAAAAAATGCTCTTTTTCATCTTGGACAACATCTCTTAATTTTGGATTATTCGGAAGAAGAATTCTAGCCCAAATCTTTTTTTCTTTTCTTTGTGGAATAAAATAACTCATGAAATAATTATCATAATCGAGAAATTTTTCGTTGAGCGTGCCAAGCATTTCGCTTCCGGGATATTTCAAAACATCTTTGAAAACTTCCCTATAAGCCTCAACTCCTTCATAAAATTGAATCTTAGGCTTTTTGTCGATCAGATTAGTGAAAGCCAAAAGCTCTGGCATCACCCTATCAAGAGCTTTTTTCTTTTCTTCCAGTATTTCCGTCAGCTTCTTAGGATTTTCCGCAAAGCAAATCGCCACATTATTGCGATTATAACTTCTCATTAGGCCTTTTTCTTTCAACGATTCTACGGCCAAATAAGTTGTAGTTCTTTTGACAAGTGATTTTTTAGCCAGTCGATAAACACTAGTTTCGCCCAATTCCAAAGCAGCCAAATAAACCCTAGCTTCATTATCAGTAAGACCAGTATTTTTAAGTTCATTTATGTGCATAATTTTAGCTATTTTAATAGTTACTGTCATCAAATATGACGACAATATAATGGTAGCACAAACTCACAAAAAAAGCAATAGACAAGCCTGATATTGAGAAATATCTTGAGCTTATTATTTGACAATAGTCTCAATCTATGGACTAGTTGCTTTTTTTCTGCTATACTACGCAGTCAAGATAAATAACCCAAAAAAACCCACCAAAATCTTGACCCCACTAATTATTAAATTAAAAACCTATGCAAATGTTATTAAACAACGGAACAATATTAAGCGATGCTCCGAGTATGTCAGAGCAAACCAGAAAATACCTTAATCAATTTTGGAGTTTTCCCTCTAGTGAAAAGATTAAAAAAGAAAAAGAAAAATATTATCTCTTTGAATGTAGAAGAGAAATACACAGAAATACTAATCCAGTTGAAAATGTAATTGAACCGTAGGTTCTAGTGGAAGACAGAAAAAAAGAAAAGTTTCTGTTTTCTCTAGAGTTTATCTAAATTGATTACTAGATAACTCAAAAGTTCCTTAAAAATTAAATATCAACCATGGCCCTCTCCAAAATTATTTTGGAGGCTGTCAGATAGTAATATCTGATGTATTAAAGAGTGGAGCTACACTGGTTGAAAAAAATTGCCGCTTGTATCGGCGGGGTAGAAATGGAGCAGGGAGAAAATTATGAAAGACATTATAAAAGAATTGGTTAAGTTGATAAACAAACATCAAAGAAAGACATTCCAGGCGGGATGTTCAAAAATTGGCATGGAAAACATGCCAAGTATAAGGGAGCTGTTTCAGCTCCACAAAGTTTTTTACGATAACTTCAGGGAGACAGGAGTCAACCACCTCCCTGAGGAGAGTTATTTTTGGAGTGGCCAATACATCGGTCGAGAAATAAAAATAAAGAAGATTATTTTAGCAAAAATCTCCGGAGTGCTTCCGGAGAAAAAATGCGAGAACTCACTGGGGAAAATTTTTGGCCATAGTGGCCAAATAATCCCCTCCCAGAATGAGTGGGAGGAAATGCCGGATTGGCGTATCGGAGACATCCGGTATGTGAAGGAGTTTGCGGGAGAAAAACCGATCCCACTAGGGAGCCTTGGTAAATCTAACTCCTCCAGGGGTTATCAGGAGGGAGTCCCCCTACATATCTCGGATGAGATTTGCAGGAACGGAGAGTGCTACCCAATAACTATGCGGCCAGCGAGCTGGCACAGCGGGGTAGTTTTCACAAATACAGATTCGATCGATTGCGGAATGAAGGCGATCGATAAAAGAGAGCTACTCGCCATTGTTGGTGAGTACAAAAGAATAGTTCTTTAAACCACAAATCGACTTTGAGCCAAGTCGTAAAACATGGCTCTTTTTTTTTATTTAAAACAGCTCAAATGCAATACTAGGTGATAAAATGAGTTAGTGTTGTTAAGCACTAATAGTTGCAATTACAACCAAAAAATATTACACTACAAGTGACCAGTCAAAATATCCGTATGAAAAATTTAACCGTAATTATCATAGCTATTTGGAAAAAAATCAAAAAACAACCAACCGATGTTTGGTTTTTTTATTTATTTTTATCAACTTTCACATTAAGCATACGAAAGGTGCTGTTTTTTTTTCCAGTTAAAGGAATATTTAATGAATATACAGGGGTCTATATTTATGTTTCTGATATATTTCTTTGCAGTGCAATAGTTGCTTGGGCGTGTTTAGTATTACGCAATAATCTTGCAAATAAGTCAAGTGAAAAAACACCTATTTTACGACTTATCCACAGTATGATTTTGTGCATAAGTGGTGGCTTTAGAGTTATCCATAAGTTATCCACAGCAGAATTATTGCATAATAAAGCCACTAAATCGCAAAATGACAAAAAATGTTCCACGTGGAACATTTTTCGCTTACTCAATAAATATCAACTCCTATTACTTCCACTCTCTTTAGTCCTTTGGTCATTTTTAGCTATTTCTTGGTCAGAAAATCAAACAACCAGTCTATATAGATCTATTAAATTTCTCGAGCTTTATGGTTTGTTTTTATATATTTCACTTCGACTCATCCCCCTATATTTCAATGAATTTATTCTTGATCATAAAAATGTTCCACGTGGAACATTTTCAAATATACTCATCCATAAAAACAACATCATCTCAATAATTATCCTACATTTTCGTGCAATCCTACTGGGCTTTGTTTTTATAATGCTATTTGATCATTATTTGTGGGATATTTGGCAAGGGCAAGTTTTATTTTGGATAGTTTGTGGTGTTTTGTCAGGAATCGAATTAAGCAAAATACAAGAATCGAATAATTGTTCCACGTGGAACAATGCAAAGCAAAGCTTTAATGACGAGCAAATAGGACATAAAGCAATTTCTATTGATACTAATAATACCAAAAATGTTCCACGTGGAACATTTTTAGCAATTATCTCTGGGTGTTTCATTGTAATAGTTACCGGGGTGGTTCAAGCATCATGGGGCATCGCTCAATTTATCATGCAACACTCCGTGGGACTTTTTTGGCTAAAAGAAAGTCTAATCGGGAAAGATATTTCAGGAGTAGCAAAAATTATTGTTAATAATGCCCCAATAGTTCGTGCCTACGGTTCATTTCCGCATCCTAATATCTTGGGTGGTTTTTTATTTTTTTCAATAATTCTCACATTGCTATTTAAAAAATTGTTCCACGTGGAACAAATTAAGGAAACAAATATGAAAAATTGTTCCACGTGGAACAAAATCGGTCTACTTTGTTGGAAAATTGTTCCACGTGGAACAATTAAAATTAAATTAATTAATTTGTTCTTATTGATTCAATTGATCGGACTGACTCTGACTTTCTCTAAATCTGCAATAATAGCCCTGATAGCGACTTGTTTATATTTAATTGTTCCACGTGGAACAATTAATTTGTTTGAAATAACCACTAAGTGTGATTGTGGTAATAATATTAAACATTGTTCCACGTGGAACAATTTTTACATTAGAATTTCAGCATTGTTCCACGTGGAACAATTCAGGCTAAGGGTTTTGATTTTCATTTCACTTGGGATTGGCTTTTTAACAATCTTCTTTTCTCAATTTAAATTTTATGCATTTTTTTTAAATTCACTGAATGAGCGTATTATTTATTTTATTATTTCAAAAAAAATTATTCTAGAGTGGCCTATTTTTGGCTCTGGCACTGGACAATTTGTCGCAGTGGCAGAGCGCATATTCCCAGATCTACTAATATGGCAATATCAACCAGTGCACAATGTTTTTCTCTTGGTTTGGTCCGATTGGGGGATTGTTGGCTTAGTTTTATTTATTCTATTTTTATGGAGATTATTTCACCTTAAATATTAATGGCGTGATAAACTTGAATCTAATAAAGGCTTATTTTAAGCTCATACCAAATCTTTTCTACCTTGACAATTATACTGTTTTATTGCATAATGTTTTGGACACGAGCAACTAAGTCTAGTTATTTTTTATAGTATTTTTTGCACTAGTGTTGCGATGAGACCACTTGACTTTTTGGCCGTTTTCTGCTAGGCTATTTGGTCAGTCTGAAAAAGGGAACTAGCCCGGGCTGACGCTTAACAATTAAAGTTTATGTATGCGTATTAGCACAAAGTTGGCGCTTTTAGCTAGCTTGTTGGTTATTCTGAATTTTGGAATAATGACGAGTATGGCAAGAGCCGATGAGTCTAATCAAACAAAAATAAACTTAAACTTAACTGAAAATATTCTGACTATGAATCAAACAGCTGTTTGCATAGCGGATGAAAAAAAATCTGGCGTGGTCGCAATGGAAGTGAAAACGGAAAATAAAGAAGAAGTAAAAATAGAAGAAAAAAAAGTAATTGAAATTAAAAAAGTACTCAACAATAGCGACTTACCAAAAGGCAAATTCATAATTAATGCTTCTGCTTATACGGCGGCAGCTGATGAATGTGGTAAAAGCGATGGAATTACAGCCTCAGGAAAAAAAGTCAAAGAAAATGAAACTATTGCTTGTCCAAAGAGTTTTGCTTTTGGGACAAAAATAAATATCGAAGGTTATGGAACCTATATTTGCCAAGATCGCGGTGGTGCGATCAAGGGAAATAAAATTGATATCTACATGGAAACAAAAGCCCAAGCATTTGCTTTTGGTAGAAGAAATTTAACAGCTGAGATTGTTATTGAATAGTGACATATAAAAAAGCACTTCGATTAATCGGAGTGCTTTTTGAACTTTACAAAAAGTGTGCTATATTTATTTCATGATTTAACACTAAATAAACTATATTAACAACTAAAAAAATGAGTGCAATATCCTTTCCTGCTCAATACAAACAATCGATTTTGCATAAAACAAAGAACTCGACCATTCGTATCGGCGAAGAAATTGACAAATATAAGGCTGGCGAAACATATTCGGTGAAATCATATGCTGGCAAGCATTGGAATGTTAAAATAAAAATACTTAGCATAACAAAAACTAAGCTTTGCTGCTTGTCTAATCACAATATTCCAAAAAGAAGCATCAAGGCAACACAACGAAAAGAAAAAATATTATCAGATGAACCGGTTGAAATTATTCGATTTGTAGTTGTATAATTTTGACATCAGCACATTTTGATTGACAAAAATCTCCCCATCGGCTATGATATCCAGCAGGTAAAAATTAGGGTTTTAGGACTAAGGTTTGTCTTGATATTTCTCTAAGAACAGGCAAAACTCTTGCTAAAACTAAAAGAAAGGTTAATTGTATTAGTAATCTAATTCAAACAACTTCTCGTATTATCTTTTGTAGAAAAAATTTAAAGACCATTGTTACTAAGGTTTATTTA
>Ga0194062_1000486_pt1 | contig 16778 bp, 10 predicted proteins | sample SepL2225m_MetaG_FD_155481 | JGI IMG/M metagenome (GOLD analysis project Ga0194062, IMG submission 155481) | Anoxic zone freshwater microbial communities from boreal shield lake in IISD Experimental Lakes Area, Ontario, Canada - Sep2016-L224-25m | ecosystem: Environmental > Aquatic > Freshwater >... | reverse complement strand
CTTCCGTCTCTGTCGCGAATATCAAAACGCACAAGCAGTTGTTTTTTCGAATGTTCCCCGATTTTAAGCAGGTCGATATGCTGATCGGTTTGCAAGCGGGGAAAAACCATGTGACTGAAGATGTTCTTATCCTCCTCATCCGATAAAGCCGACTGAAGGTCGGACAGCTCGATGAGCTGTATCGGCAGGGTCTCCGGCTTATTTTGAAGAATGTCGAGCAGGCGGTCAAATGTTTCCCTCACTTCCGGGTCAGAATCCATGAAGTAAGTATGCCGGTATATATAATAGCGGATAAGATCGGGCATCGAAGTCAGCCGGAATAGTTCCATCAGCTCAATAATGGTTTGTTCTCTGGCGGCGGAAGTCGTAAGAGGGTTCATCCGGTACCAGTCGATATACTGATCGATGGCCGCGAACAATGAAAGCGGGAGGTAAAATTTCCTGATATTTTCGGCCAGGTATTTATCAAGATGGTCTATTATTTTGGTCTGATCATGGCCGATAAGTCTATGCTTGCTGAGTTCTTCCCTAAGGCGGGTCAGAAAGTCGGTAGCTTCTTCTTTGCCAAGGGCCTCAATACAGGCATCAAAGATCCACTTGAGGTCGATCTGTTTCTTTACCCAGGGGTATAAGGCCGCTGTTTTACAATAGAAATCTTCTACGATGGGGGTTACCAGCGAAAGAGGGTTACGGTATTCCGACCAGCCTGTAAGAGTAAGGATCACGGCCGATTCGCGAAAATCCATCTCGGGGATGGAGATATTGGTTGGGGTGATAGCGCCTGGTATGATCTGGTAACCGCTGTGATGCCAGGCTTTAAATACGGCAGCAAGTGAGCGGATAAATACTTTTTTCCAGGCATTGGGTTTGACAAAGCCCGACGAGCGGTGGATCTCGGCGAACTCCCTGATACGGTCCCAGGCTGTGAGCCCGCCGATATACTGGGTACTGAGCAGCCCGAGATTTGGACGGCTGCTGCCCATCAGGGAAGCGACAGCTGGGCCGTAAGGGAAGCCGGCGAGGGAGGCCTGCCAGTAAAAAGTATCGGGATTAGGCTTCAGTTCCGGGTTGTTGCTGATGACGATATGCAGGTCGAAATGTTTTCCCGATTTCGTATTCACACTAAGCCGGTAATGTTTGAATTCCTTATATGCCAGAAGCCGGAGTATCCATATCCCTGCTGCCGGAACATCCTTCAGGTCAAAAGCCCATTCATTGAATGTAAGCACAATGCTTTCTTCAAGAAACTTTGTTGTTTGGAAAATCTCCAGCAGTCTTTCTTTATCCGTCTCCTGAATGCCGTGCTCAAATACCAGCTTTGTTTTCCACACCGATAAGGGGTGCCTGGTGCCCCGGCCTTCCATATGGTTCTCGAAGACCTGTGCCAGCCTGTAAAAATAATCCTTAGCCTTTTTTGACAACCAGGGATCCTGGCGGTGAAGGATCCACCTTGCCAGTTCAGCCCTTACCGGCACATAAAAATCAAGGTGCAGGAGCGCGAAATTATATAACATCCTGAGCATATCTTCAAACTGGTGCCGCATTTTAAAAGGCGCCGGCCAGGAAGAATGAGTACGGTAAAAATGCAGCCTTTGTTTCAGAGCGTCGAGACGGTGTTTGCCTATATTGGAAGAAGCTATAGCCTGGATTGACTTCTCGTTCAGAAATGAAAGTCCCGACTCGAGAAACATCGGCAGGTTCGATATAGTCTCCGGCTGAGGCGCATATAACAATATAGTACGGTATGCGGTACACCGGATCTCTTCGGAGGGATGGAAGGCAAGGGCTTCAAGCCTCAGTCTCATCACTGCGGCCAGCCTGGGTTCTGATCCGTTAAAGATATCTCCGATCGTTCCTATGGCGGTAATAGATGGCGATTCCGTAGCATACAGGGCCTGGCATAGAAGAATATTAACCCTGGCCAGTACCTGATCCCGTATGTTCCCTGGCGCCCTGCATTCATCCTCCTTTACAAGGCCGGGTTCAGCAATATAAATACTATCGGCTATCCCTTGCACAGGAACATCCCAGCCCTCTTTTACAGGGCAGAATAAAAACAATGCAGGGTTACCCGTCCAGAGTTTAGGCGAGCGGGTAAACAGTCCGAGATCAAGGATTTTCCCGCTTATGTCGTATACCAGATCCCCTATAACCCATTGCCCCGACTTGAGTTTCCTTACAGTGAGGCTTTGTTTCGTCCTTTTGTTTTCCAGACTGTTTTTCTTTGGCATGATATCCGATTCCAGAATACCCAGGTCCCTGTAAAACCATTTGGGGATAGAAATGGTGATATCGGGTCGTTCAATCTGAACAACATTGCTCTGGTATAGGGAATCAATCAGAGGGGTAAAACCTGCTTCAATGGCTTTCCTGTTAAAAGAACCTTTTGGTGTTAACTCTCCTTTTTCGGCGCTGAATTCCCTTTCCAGTAAGGCAAAGTTTACGACTCTCTCATAAGGAGCCACATCTTTGTTGGCCGACATGACGATCTGGTGGAAATACTCCCTCAGATTATCGCCCTTAAGTGAAGAAAACAAAGAATCGGCCTGATCAGGAACAATCAACAAAACGTTATAGGGCCGGTTATCGCCAACAACAAACGTACTTTTAATGCCCGGCACATGGATGAATTTCTTCTCGATGACCTGGGGAGCAACTGTTTGGCCGCGGTTGTTCTTATAAATATCCTTGACCCGGTCGATAATCTCATGATAACCGTCATCATTGATGATGAACACGTCGCCCGTTTTCAGCCAGTAATCTTTCTTCTCCGAAACCGGATAAGGTATGCTGCCTCCCGGAGGTGCATCTTCAAGGTACCTGGCGATATAATGGCCGCTGATCTCCAGTTCACGGTTCTCGTTTAGCCTCGTGACAACACCGGGCAGCGGAATGCCCACTTTGAAGTCCTGGTAGCAGAATGGAGGCGTCATGGTTATACCCCCTGTGGCTTCAGTCATCCCGAACCCACTGCATAAAGCTACACCATGGCTGTTAAAAAAACGGAACACCTTCGGGTCCAGGTAGCCGGCAGCGCTTAGACCCCATTTCAGACGATTGCCAATAACATCTTCAATGGCTCTGGCCCTGAGTCCGGGACTTACGATCCCGTTGATCTTCTCCTGGCATTTCTCGTACAACTCCTGCCATCTCAAAGGAATACTGATGAACCCGCTGGGGTTGACCCTGGGGAACAACGCCAGCATTGTTTCTGCTGAAGTGTTCCCGGCAAAAACATAAGTGCCATGCCAGTAAATAGATCCGGTCATCTCAAGGAAACGTCCAAACGTATGAAATAACGGGAGGTAGCAAAGGAAGGTCTCATTGCCGGCTTCTGGCAGGGCAGCGGCACGTGCAAAACGTTTTGATACAATATTATAAACCGAAAAGGAGACTCCCTTTGGCAGACCGGTACTTCCCGAAGTGAACATCGTTGTAGCAACAGTATGAGTTGGTTTGACAGGTCTGGCCCCGAGAATACGTTCTATCTCAAGGCGAGAGATCTTCTTGCATTCTTCCTGCAGATAAGCTACAGCTGAGGTCTTACCTGAGACCGGGCTCATCGAAAAAACACGAAAAGGCCTGGCTGTCATTTTGCTGACATTTTCAAGAACCGAAACTCTCAAAGGAGTATCGGCAACAGCAATGTTGATGGATAGTTTATCGAATAATGCGGCAAGAATCTCCGCACTGAAATGTGTACTGAACGGAGAAACAAATATGCCTGAACACAGGCAGGAGAGGTCGACGCAGGCGCCTTCCAGACAGTTCTCGGCATACAGGGCAAGCCTGGGTTCTTCCCCGGTCGCCACTATTATCACTGCTGCAATTTCCAGGAGGTGACGGTATATCTGCTCATAGGTCCATTCAACCGCAGGGGAAACCGACATGTCGCTGAACAGTACATGCTGCGGATGTTCATTTACCCGCTGTTTCATCAGATCATCAAATGAGAACTGAGTTATCTGAAGAACTCTGAAAACAACATCCGCCCAGCGGTTTCTCTGAACATTGTCAAGTTTGATGAGATATTGGGATTTTCCTGTCTCATTCAGGAAATCAAACCATGTGTCACGGGAAATAATTACCGGTTTAGGATTCTTTCCTTTAGCTGCCTTAGGTTTCCCAATGGCAGTTTCCGCCTCATCCAGTAAAGTTGAAGCAAGGGCCTCCTTCTGCTGGTCCTCAGCGTTTCTCCAGGAACTAAGTAAATCAACAAGCATGACCTTATTTTTAATCGGAATCATTGAACTAAACATGCAAATTTATCGATTCAAATTGTTACTTTTGAATCCAAATAAAAGATATTTTGACCCATGTTATTAGAACCCAAAAATATTGAGGCTATCTATCAGAAAATCAGTTCATATACTGAAAAAGCCAGAAAGCTTGTAAACCGTCCGCTAACCCTCACCGAGAAGCTTTTATACGGTCATTTGTTTGATGAAATTCCCGAAGTTCCTTTAAAGAGAGGGATCGATTATGTGAACTTCCAGATCGACCGTGTAGCTATGCAGGATGCTACGGCCCAGATGGCATTGCTTCAGTTCATGACGGCCGGAAGGCAGACCTCGGCTGTTCCGGCTACGGTGCATTGCGATCACCTGATCCTTGCAAAAGAAGGGGTGAGCGCTGATCTCACTGCTGCCTTGTCGCAAAATGCAGAAGTATACAACTTTCTGCAGTCGGTCTCGGCAAAATACGGCATCGGTTTCTGGAAACCCGGAGCTGGTATTATACACCAGGTAGTGTTTGAAAACTACGCATTTCCCGGACAGATGATGATTGGGACCGATTCGCATACTCCCAATGCCGGCGGACTCGGGATGCTGGCTATTGGCGTGGGCGGAGCTGATGCCGTGGATGTGATGTCGGGTATTCCGCTCGAGCTTAAAATGCCAAAGATCATGGGTGTTGAGCTTACCGGAAAGTTAAGTGGCTGGGTATCTCCGAAGGATATTATCCTCGCCCTCGCGGGCATGCTCACCGTAAAAGGTGGTACCGGCTTCATCATCGAGTATTTCGGTGAAGGAGCAGAATCTCTGTCTTGCACGGGAAAAGGAACGATCTGCAATATGGGTGCCGAAGTGGGTGCCACATGCTCGGTGTTTGCATATGATGCCAGCATGAAACGATACCTGGAAGCTACCCAAAGACAAGTTGTAGCCGAAAAAGCCGATCAGTATGCAGCTTTCCTGAAGGCTGATCCGGAAGTCGCACAGGACCCGTTATTGTATTATGACCAGTACATTAAAATCAATCTTTCGGAACTGGAGCCTTATGTCAACGGTCCGTTCACACCCGATCTGGCAAATCCCATCTCCAAACTTCCGGCATTCCTTAAAGAGAATAATTATCCCGATGTACTTGAAGTAGGACTGATCGGTTCATGTACAAACTCTTCGTATGAAGATATTTCAAGAGCCGCTTTTATCGCCCGGCAGGCTAAAGGCAAAAAGCTGAACGTAAAAGCAGGCTTTATCATTACTCCCGGTTCTGAGCAGATCAGGTATACGGCCGAAAGGGATGGATTGCTTGAGGCATTTGATGAGATAGGGGGTGTGATCATGGCCAATGCCTGCGGCCCTTGTATAGGTCAGTGGTCACGAAAGATCGATGACCCCGACAGAAAAAATTCCATAGTGACATCCTTCAACAGGAACTTTGCCAAACGTAACGATGGAAATGCAGGAACCCATACGTTCATCGCCTCTCCTGAAATGGTCACAGCAATGGCCCTTGCAGGAAGGCTTTCATTCAATCCGGCAAAAGATGTTATTGTGAATGCTGATGGCCTTGAGGTGATGCTCGACGAACCCCGGGGATACGAGTTACCTCCCAGAGGTTTCGAAGTTGAGGATCCCGGCTTCCTGGCACCTCCGGCCAATCAGTCGGGGATCACTGTAACAGTGAACCCCGCTTCCGACAGGCTTCAGCTTCTCGAACCTTTTGATCCCTGGAACGGAAAAGATATTACCGGCATGCGGCTTCTGATCAAAGCCAGAGGCAAATGCACTACTGACCATATCTCTATGGCAGGCCCATGGCTCAAATACCGCGGACATCTCGACAAGATCTCCGATAACCTGCTGATGGGGGCAGTGAATGCATTCAATGGCAAAGCCAATACAGTGAAGAACGGACTTACAGGCGAATATGCCGAAGTCTCAAAAACAGCCAGGTATTATAAGTCTCAGAATGTCCCTTCACTGGTTGTGGGAGACGAAAACTACGGCGAAGGCTCTTCACGTGAACATGCTGCCATGGAACCAAGATTTCTTGGTGTGAGGGTCGTTCTGGTGAGGTCCTTTGCCAGGATCCATGAGACCAACCTGAAAAAGCAAGGCATGCTTGCTCTGACCTTTGCAAACCCGGCCGATTATGATAAAATTCTTGAGGATGACAGCTTCGATATAATAGGTCTGGATTCGTTTGTACCGGGTAAACCGCTGATGCTCAGGATCCGTCATGCCGGTGGCACATCCGAAGATATCCTGCTGAGCCATACCTACAGCGATCTTCAAATAAAATGGTTCAAAGCCGGCAGCGCGCTCAACTATATGAAGGAAAAATAATTACATTTGTATAATCATTAAAAGGACATATATGGACATGAAGAAATTTATTGCAGAACATGCCCCTGAAACGGAAAGTTCATGCACTATTGACGAGCAGCTTTTCAAGCAGTTTGATGTAAAAAGAGGTTTGCGGAATGCAGATCATACTGGCGTACTTGTAGGACTTACAAGGGTCGGAAGCGTAGTAGGATACGAAAAAATTGACGGCAAGCTTGTTGCGATCGATGGCAAACTGATATACCGGGGGATTGAGATCAGCGATCTGGTTCGCGGCAACCAGGCCGGGAAACGTGCAGGTTTTGACGAAACCGTATTTCTCCTGCTCTTCGGGCATCTTCCGAAGGAAGAAGAGCTGAAGACCTTTTCGGAAGGTCTGGCAGAACAGAGAGCGTTACCCGAGAATTTCAACAGGGATATGATCCTGACCATGAAAGGCAAGGACATCATGAACATGCTTGCCAGATCGATCCTTGCTTTGTATACTCTCGACGAACATGCAGATGATACCAGCATTCAGAATATCATACGGCAGTCGATCAGCCTTATCGCGAAGTTTCCGACCATTGCAGTGTATTCCTACCATGCCATGCGCCATCTTATTTATTATGATACACTTACTGTGCGTTATCCTGATAAAAAACTGGGCACAGCCGAAAACTTCCTGTATATGCTCAAGGGGCATGACTATACCCCACTCGAAGCCGAACTTCTTGATCTTTGCCTTATGCTTCATGCTGAGCACGGAGGCGGTAACAACTCCACTTTTACAACCCGGGTTGTAAGTTCCAGCGGCACCGATACCTATTCGGCCATCGTCGCAGCCATCGGTTCTCTTAAAGGACCTCTCCATGGCGGAGCCAACATAGAGGTGATTGACATGATGGACAACATCAAGGCCAATATCAAGAATTGGGGCAATGATGATGAGGTAACTGATTACCTCCGCAAAATACTTAAGAAAGAAGCCTACGACAAGAGCGGAAAGATCTACGGATTCGGTCATGCAGTATATACCGTTTCTGATCCCCGCGCCATCCTTCTGAAAGAAAAAGCCAGGCTGCTTTCGAAGGAAAAAGGACGTGAAAAGGAAATGGCTCTGTACGAGGCTATCGAACGCATAGGACCCGAGATCTATTATGAATTCAAGGGCACCAAGGAGAAACTGATCTCTCCGAACGTTGACTTTTACAGCGGCTTCGTGTATGAATGTCTCAAGATACCCAAGGAACTCTTTACCCCTCTCTTCGCTATTTCACGTATCTCCGGATGGTGCTCACACCGTCTCGAGGAACTGATCAGCGGACGCAGGATCATCCGTCCGGCATACAAGGCCGTTGAGCCTGATCATAAATATATCCCTGTCAGCGAGAGAAAGTAGGGTACATTTTGCGCATGGCCCTGTTCACGAAATACGAAGCAAGGGTTGAAGGCAGAATTCTTGAAATAAAAAAATAACTCAGGCGGTTTGCAGATCCATGGATGCAGACCGCCTTTTTTCCGCACATTTTTATTGCATAGGACGCAACTTTTTGAGGGTCAGCCATCGGTATATCCCCCTGCGCCCTGCTTTCCAGGAATTTCGGTGTGTTGATGATACCCGAGCAGCATACGGTGATCCCGATATGGAACCGATCAAACTCGCAATACAGTGAACGGGCAAGTGTAATTAGAAAAGCCTTGGTTGCGCCATATGGGGCAATGTATACCGGCGCAAACAGTCCGGCCAGGGACGACATCAGGAGTATTTTGCCCGCTTTCTTCTGATCTCGAAGGTACCCGGCAAAAGCATGAACAAGAAGCATGGCAGTGCGGTTGTTCACATCGATAAAACGTTCAAGGTTATCGGAAGAATGTTCCAGAAAAGGCTTTACTTCCGACATAGCTGCACAATACACCAGCATCCCGCATCCTGTATAAGGCATCCCGCTTCCGGCATCCTGCATCCTGGTTCCCGCTTCCTGGATCACGGTTCCAGCATCCCGGATCGCTTCCATGCAAACCTTCCATGCATACTGTTCCCCAAGGTCAATACAGAGGCTGGTGACTTTGATGCCATACTCCTTAACCACCTTCCTGCCGATCTTCTCCAATCCTTCTCTCTCCCGATCCACCAGAATGAGGTTAAACCCTTGTGAGGCAAGCAGCAGAGTAAATGCCTCTCCCAAACCCCCGGCCGATCCCGCGATCAGAGCCCACTGACTTTGTTCCATGATATTTTCTAAATTTGCGGCATGCAATAATACTTAATTTCCATCTAATGTCTAAACTGCTTTTTTTCTTTCTCAGGCTGATGAAAACCTGGCAATCATTTATCTTGAAGATTCAAGGCAAGACGGCTGATGACATTCATGAGCAACGTATCGTTTCGGGAAAGGCATGGGATGATTTCTGTGATAACCTGAAAGCAGCTGGTGCCGCCCTTAAAATGCCCGGAACGCCAGAAGACGCATTCAGCCAGGCCGAAGGCATACGATACCTCAGCAGACTTACCCGGGGCGGACTCGAAGCCTTCATTGAATTCAATGATCCTTCCTTTCCTGTGCTGAGGCGTACAGCCCATGAAACAATCAAACTGGGGGCCGACAATCCCGACAATTACTATTTTAATGCCCAGATCAGCGGGGAATACGAATACCGGCTCAGGGGAAAAAGGAATACGGTCCATTACTTTGGGCTTTTTACCCAGAATGGCAATTATGGGACTACCGGCGGGATGGCCCCTTGTGCAGTCCTTGAGCATGATGAAATAATATATGAGCCTGATGGCAGTTTTGAAATCATCCTCAGCAAAGAAAAGAAGGGGAAGAATTGGCTCAAAATTGAAGAAACAAGCAGTATGCTCATGGTAAGGCAGACTTTTAACAACCGTTTTACTGAAACCCCTGCAGAGATACAAATTGAAAACCTCGATGGCCGTGAGGCCCCGGGAAATATCACACCGGCGATGGTTGACCAGGGACTGAGCACCGCATCCATGTTCGTTGGCGGTGCGGCAATGATGTTTTCACGATGGGCCAAAGGTTTTCAGCAGCATACCAATGTGCTTCCTCTTTTCGATCAGAAGAAATCAAATGATGCAGGAGGTGATGCATCTATCATTTATTATCACAGTTACTGGAAACTGGCTGCCGCAGAGGCTCTGGTTATTGAGGTGAAGCCCCCTGATTGTGACTCATGGAATTTCCAGCTGAACAATTACTGGATGGAATCGCTCGATTACAGGTATTTCACGATCTGTGTAAACAAAGCGTCGGCAGTGTATGAAGCCGACGGCTCGGTAAAGGTCATCGTGGCCCATTCTGATCCCGGACTACCCAACTGGATCAACACCTGCGGGCATTCCGAAGGTACTATGCTCTGGCGGTGGTATCGTCTGAAGCCCGGTGCGCAGGCTGTAGAACCATCATGCAGGGTTGTTAACATCACATAGGAGCGGAGCTGTGGATCAGGTACTTCGATCCGATATTTAATTTCTCCCGGTCAATTCCCCGCCCTCTTTTCCACAGGTAGCTGATTTCAATGACGATAGCATTAAATCGGAATTGAAAGATAGTTTCAGCACTGCTGGCCGGCCATCATTTGCTGTGAATACATCAGATGAAAAATCTCAGGAAATGAAATAGCTGAGAAGGATCCTGAGAAAACTGCAGTCAGAACAACCGATTACAGTTTTTTTTTCTCCTTACAGATGAGTTCATTGCTGTACTTTGATTGCTGACGTCAGGATTTTCAATAACTTGCCGACTTTTTTGAAGATCTGTTTAATGAATGATAAAAATTTCTCAAAACGTCCGCTTTTATTCAGAGGTATAAATTCGATTTGGAAGAACACTTATCTGCTTGGATCAAAAATAAAACTTGATAAGGATGGGCTGATAGGCCGGGCGAAAAAACTCACAGGCCTGACCGATCTTGGTAAAGACTTCTGGGACGAGCCGGTTGATCGCATGCTTGCCTCGATCAATGAGGAAGCAAACTTACATCCCATAGGGCGATTCATCACACGCGAAAGGCTTTCGAGCCTGATTGCTATAAGGCTGAGGGCGGAATATTTTTTTAAGAAACATCCTGAGATCCTCGAGCAGGAATTATACCCTGCCTGGATCATAGTAGGATTGCAGAGGACCGGTACAACCAAACTCCAGCGACTGCTTGCCATTGATCCAAACCACAGGGTGATTCCAAGCTGGGAGGTGATCAACCCCATGCCATTGAAGCTTGATTTCAGTCCTTCAGAGGTTTATGAAGATCCAAAACGTATAAAGGTCGCCCGTACTTCGGTAAAAGCCGTGGAGCTGATGTCACCGGGCTTCTTTGCGATTCATCCCATTGATGCAATGCAACCCGAAGAGGATATCCTGATGCTTGATGTGAGTTTCCTCAGTACCACCACTGAGGCGATGATGAACGTGCCTTCTTATGCTTCCTGGCTGGAACATACCGATCAGACCCAGGCCTATGAATATGCGGTGAAGCTTCTGAAATTTTTGCAATGGGTTAAGCCTGCGAAACGCTGGGTATTGAAAACTCCTCACCACCTGGAATTTCCTCACATTATTGAAAAATGTTTCAATGATGTGAAATTCATTTGGCCCCACAGGAATATTTACGAATCAGTTCCTTCTTACCTGAGCATGCTAACATACAATTATATGATGTTCAGCGATGATGTGGATGAACACCGTATCGCTGCACACTGGGTGAGGAAGACAGGGTACATGCTTGAAAAGGCTCTGGATTACAGATCGCAGCCAGGGAATGGGGAAAAATTTCTTGATATTTATTACAAGGATCTGGTAGGCGAGTCGATGAAGGAGCTCGGAAGGATTTATTTGATGGACGGAGGGTTAAATCCCCGATTGATTGAGAGGTTTAATCAGCATGAGCTGGAACACCCCCACCGTAAACATGGGGTTCATCAGTATTCGCTGGGAGATTTCGGACTTACTGAATCCGACATCGACCGACATACTACACATTACCAGGATTTTATTAAGGATCATTATGGACGACAATAAACAAGAGAAGTACAAAGACCCGTTCAGGGCTACATTGACAGGCATTATGGACCTGTTTAAGAAACAGGTGCCGGTAGGTGTTTTGAGAGAGTCTGACCGCCTCGACGGCAAGACTGTGGTAGTAGACGGGGCCAGTTCGGGGCTAGGTTTTGCCATCGCGGTTGAGGTTGCGTCACGGGGAGCAAAAACTATTATGGCATGTCGCAGCGGTATCCCTGCAAAAGGAGAAGAAGTCAAAAAACTCAGCGGGAACAAAGATGTGCATATGCTTCAGGTGGATTTCAGAGATGTGAACAGCATTGAAAAGCTTGCCTCGGACTTGCGTTCGAAGTTCGCCCCGATTGATATCCTGATCTCCAATGCAGGGGTGGTGCCGAGCAAATCCAGAAAAACCCCCCAGGGCTTAGAAGAGATGTTTATGGTGAATTACTTCTCGAAGTTCCTGTATGTTAACAGCCTGATCGAAAACGGGAGTTTCAACAACCTTCAATCAGTCAATCAGTCAATCAGTCAATCAGTCAATCCGTCATCCTCTCATCCTGCATTGGATTCAAACCCGGCTTCTCATGAGGGTTCTTCAATCCCCAGGATCATTTTTGTTTCCTCCGAATCACACCGCAATCCTGCCGCGATCAAATGGGAGGACTTCGGGAAGTTTACTCCATATGGAATAAAACAATCGATGGAACATTACGGTCACAACAAGTTGTTGCTTACGGCCTTCGCAGTGGAACTTTCAAGAAGACTCAATTTGAACGGCAGTACCCAATGTTCAGTTTTTGCTTTATGCCCGGGACCCGTAAATTCGAATATCGCACGTGAATCTCCGAAAGTTTTTCAACCCTTGCTGAGACTGGTATTCAGGATGTTTTTCAGATCACCCAAAGATGCTTCTGTCCCTGTTATTTATTTTTCAGCTTCGCCGGATGTGGAAGCTAAAACTTTCGACTATCTCTTTCTGATGAACCATAAAAATGTGGATCCCAAAGCGATGGATATTGACAACGGGAAAAAATTATGGGAAATGTCATCGACTTTGAGGAAAAATTTGTAATTTTGCACTATATTAGTAAATCGAACGTTTAATCTCAGTATTGAAACATAAAACAGAAAAACAATGAAAAAAATCACATTATTTGTTGGAATGATTGCCATGGCAGCATTCTTTACCACCACAGTTATCGCTCAGGATAAAGCACAGACTACAAAACCTGCGACAACCCAGACAGCTCAGCCTAAAGCTGATGCAAAAACTCCCGCAGCATGCGATAAAAAAGATGCTTCAAAAGAAGGTTGCAAGCCCGGTTGTACTATGCATAAGGAAAAATGCTGCGATAAGGACAAGAAAGCAGCTCCTGCAGCAGCTCCTGATAAAAAGTAATTTTGAATACCTGTAGAAAATGGAAAAAGCCCCGGCATGCCGGGGCTTTTTCCATATAATGTGTCAAGTAATCCTGTTTGTTTACTTCTTTAGCTTCGCATCTTCCAGAATTACATCGTAGAAGTAACCCGCGCCAAGGTCTTTATTAAGCGTGACTTTACCTTCAAAGACCACTATGTCGGCGACTTTTACCGAGTCAAGAGTTGTGATTGTCAGATCAAAATTTTCACCGTCCTTTGTGCCGTCCTGCAAATGAACCCAGTTTTTATTCATGATTCCGGAAGAGAATTTTACTACTTCCCCGCGAATCTTAACTATCTTTCCATCCAGGGATTTACATTTTGAGAAAAGCTCGGCAATGCTCACCCCGCCTTCAGCCTTTTTTACAGAAATGCCCGCGTGTTCAACTGACGGCTGCTTGCCAGTCATGCCGCCCTGGCCTGCCTGTCCCATCGGAACTGCCTGTCCTGTCTGGCCAGCCTGGCTCATTTGTCCGGGATCACCCATCTGAGAAGGATCCCCGGCTTCTTTTGCCAGAGTTATCGGTTCTGCCGAGAAATTCTGGATGAAGAAAATACTCCGGAAGGTCCGCTTAAGCTCTTTGCTTGTAAATTCACGCATTTCGGAGCCTTCACTCCAATAATACGTCCCGCCCGTTTTTATATCCATTTTTGCAACAGCGATCCAGTAGTCCCTGCCGTCGGCCGAAACTCGTGCATAAGTATAGGCGCTGGTCTGTATCACTTCCTCGGCCTTGACCATATGGGCATTGGGAGCAAGGTTGGCGTTTTTTTTGTTGCTGCCTGATCCACAAGATGTAAGAAAAGCAGCGGTTATGGTAATGAAAATGAGACTTAAAGCAGAAATCTTCATATCTTTGAATATTGGTATTTAAGTGCACAAAGTTAACAAATTTCTCTGTTTTTAAACTGTTGAAAATATGTCATTTTCTCATAAGCTTTACATTTTTGTTTTGAGTCTTATCGTTTTGATAACCTTTGGTATGATTTTTTATTATGGGTATTCATACTATGGCTTACCACTGGAAGAACGTTTCTTTCACCAGGCATATAAGTTATTGAAACCCGGAGGTAGCTGGGGACATGGTTTCGGGATCATAGGTTCTATTTGTATGATCCTGGGCATTGTGCTTTACATGGTAAGAAAAAGGAGCAAGTTCCTTAGTCGTTTCGGTGTATTGAAGTATTGGCTGGAATTCCATATTTTCCTTTGTACACTGGGCCCTGTCCTGATACTGTTTCATACTTCTTTTAAGTTCGGTGGAATTGTTGCAGTAAGCTTCTGGAGCATGGTCGCGGTTTTCGTCAGCGGGATTATTGGCCGGTTTATATATATTCAGATACCCCGCACAATAGAAGGACGGGAATTGAGTTTAAATGAAGTAAGGGATCTGAAAAGCAACATAGGTGCCATTCTTTCGGAATCTTACAAACTTGATCAGGCAAGCTACGATCTTATAGTAGACTCTACAAAGAAGAAAGTCGAATTATATCAGACCAACGTATTCGCAAAATTTACCAGGAAGTATTTTGATGACCGTAAAACCGTAGCCAATGTGAAGGCTGTGGTCAGAAAGAACAATCTTTCGCAGGCCGACAGAAAAAAAATAGTGAATCTGGTGAAGCATGACATAACGCTGAACAGGAGGATCGACAGGCTTATTGTAATGCAGAACCTGTTCAAATACTGGCATGTAGCTCATCTGCCTTTTGCTATTGTAATGCTGATCATCATGGTGATACACGTTGCCGTGACAATTGTACTTGGATATCGCTGGATCTTTTGATATGGAAACTACCTACGAAAGCGTTTTGATCTACTCACTGGTATTTGTTTTCTGCCTGGTGGTAGTTGTTTTGTACCTCCGCAGGCAGAAAAAGAAATCGAACCTGGTTGAAGAAAAAATACTAAAAGCCAAGCAGGACGGATTATATGAGCCGGTTTCCCTTCACCCTGTAGTGGACCCCCATGCATGCATCCAGACAGGCGCCTGCATTGCAGCTTGCCCGGAGAAAGACATCCTTGGCATACGCAATGGCAAAGCAACAACCATTAATGCATCGCATTGTGTTGGCCATGGTGCCTGCTTCCATGCCTGTCCTACCGAAGCCATCACACTTTGTATCGGCACCGAGAAGCGAGGAGTTGAACTCCCTCATGTGAATTATAATTTCGAGTCTAACATCCCAGGGATCTTTATTGCAGGTGAACTCGGGGGTATGGGCCTTATCAAAAATGCTGTTGCACAGGGCACACAGGCCGTCGAAAATATTGTCAAAGCGGGAAAAAAACACCATAATGCAACTTACGACCTTATCGTTGTGGGTGCAGGTCCTGCCGGTATCTCTGGATCCCTTATGGCTAAAAAACACAACCTGAACTGCCTCGTGCTTGAACAGGATACTTTGGTAGGAACGGTCTTTTCATTTCCCCGCTCCAAGATCGTTATGACAACCCCAATGGACCTTCCGCTTTACGGTAAGCTGAAGCTATACGAAACCAGTAAACCCGAACTGCTGGCTCTCTGGCAGGATGTCATCCGCAAAAATAATGTTACGGTTAAAGAAAATTCAAAGGTTGAAACCATAGTTTCCGAAGACGGGCACTTCAGGCTTGAGACTGCAGGCGGCGATAAATACACCACGCGTTTTGTTTTACTTGCTATCGGCCGTCGTGGATCGCCCAGGAAACTGAATATTCCGGGCGAGGGGCTCGAGAAAGTTGCTTACCGTTTGCTCGAACCCGAAATCATAAGCGGAAAGGAGATCATGGTAGTGGGGGGAGGAGATTCAGCAATCGAGTCAGCTTTGTCGCTGGCTTCGCAGAACAAAGTCATATTATCGTACCGGGGAGAGGCATTCAGCCGCATCAAGCCGAAGAACAAGGAGAAAATAAATGAGGCTGCACAGCAGGGATTGGTTGATTTAAGGCTAAATACAAGCCTTACATCTATTGAAAAGGATGATGTGATCCTGCTGCAGGCGGAAGGAGAGGAGGTTAAAATTAAAAACGACCTCGTCTACATTTTTGCCGGGGGCGAACTGCCTACCCAGTTCCTTCTGAAAGCAGGATTGCAGATCACGAAGAAATTCGGCGAAGCCATCTTGAAACACCGTTAATATTATGTTTGAGACCAGGACCGGTTCATCTTATGATATAAATAAAATAATGAGAATAGTTATCATCACTATTGTCTTGCTGATTACCTTGTCCTGTATTCCCGCTTTTGCCCAGATCTCGCCTGGCAAGCTGGCTACAGTTCATTCTCACCTCGAAGGCATTTCTAACTGCACCCTTTGCCACACTTTGGGCGACAAGGTGACCAACAACAAATGCCTGGCATGCCATACCGAACTGAAAGCCCGGGTCGACATAGGTAAAGGTTATCATTCATCTGCAGAGGTGAAAGGAAAAAGCTGCACATCCTGCCATAGTGATCACCATGGTCCTGCATTCCAGATCATCCGCTTTGAAAAAGAAAAATTCAACCATAATCTCGCAGGATTTCCACTTACCGGTGCTCATGCAAAGAAGTTGTGCAAGGACTGTCACAAGCCCGACTTTATTGCGAACGGGAAGATCAAAAGCAAGAAGTTCACATACCTGGGATTGACAACTTCATGCCTGCCTTGTCATGCCGACTACCATCAGAAGACGATCACCCGGCCTTGCCTAGATTGCCATGTCAGCGACGCCTTTAAACCGGCTTCTAAATTCAATCACGCCTCTACAAAGTTTCCTCTTTCTGGGATGCATCAGGCTGTTCCCTGTGTGAAATGC
>Ga0194062_1000485_pt1 | contig 16781 bp, 13 predicted proteins | sample SepL2225m_MetaG_FD_155481 | JGI IMG/M metagenome (GOLD analysis project Ga0194062, IMG submission 155481) | Anoxic zone freshwater microbial communities from boreal shield lake in IISD Experimental Lakes Area, Ontario, Canada - Sep2016-L224-25m | ecosystem: Environmental > Aquatic > Freshwater >... | reverse complement strand
GCGTAATGCTAACAAATATTTTGATCTAAACAAACTAGAAAAAGAAATTATTAAAAAACACATGTGGCCACTAACGATAGTGCCTGGTTTTCATATGGAGGTTTTTGTAGTAGTTTTTGCTGACAAATATTGTACCTTTATGGAGATATTTAGGTTTTGTAAACAGCGTATAGTCGAATATTTTTAGCACAAAATAAGGTATAATTATAATTAATGAAACAGGGGATGGCGCTCGAGGTTATGCTTTCGGGAGAAAGCGTGTTGCTAACTGGTCCAGCTGGAGCCGGCAAGACTTTTGTGTTGAACCAATTTATCAGAATGGCCAAGAGCGAAGGCAAGCATATATCAGTAACGGCTACGACTGGTCTGGCTGCCACCCACTTAGGTGGTACTACTATCCATTCATGGAGCGGAATTGGTGTCTCTGATCAGTTATATTCTGGTTTTGTTGATAATATAGCCAAAGGTCGCAGGGAAATTATCGAAAAGACCGACGTATTGATTATCGACGAGATCAGTATGTTGCACGATTATCGTTTAGATATGGTCGACGAAGTCTGCCGTGCAGTGCGTGGCAAGGACGAACCATTCGGCGGCATCCAGTTAATAATGAGTGGTGATTTCTTCCAATTACCACCAATCAATCGTGGTGATTCACGGGCTGGTGGTTTTGTGGTTAATAGTAATGTTTGGCAAGAACTCGACCCAGCCATTTGTTACCTCGAGGAACAACATCGTCAGGATGATGAGGAATTATTAGATATCCTAAATGCACTTAGGGCTGGCGAACTACGCCGTAATCATGCCGAAAAACTATTAGCACGAGTCGATGTTGCACCTAGTGGCGATGAGCCATTAACCGAACTCCACACTGTTAATATTGATGTCGATCATCTCAATAATGAACGACTAGAAACACTGGAAGGTGATGAGATTTTCTATACCCAGACGACAACTGGCAGCAAGAATTATGTTGAGTCCCTGCAGCGATCCGTACTGGCTCCGGCTACTCTGAGATTAAAAAAGAACGCATTTGTTATGGCCGTCAAAAACAGCATGGATCGCAAATACGCCAATGGTAGTCTAGGTGTAGTGATTGATTTTGAACCAGGTACGGAATACCCAGTTGTCGAATTCAAGAGCGGCAAGGTCGTAACTATGTCACCTGATACTTGGGAATTACGTGATGGTGATAAAAAACGCGCTAGTATAACTCAGATACCGCTCAGATTAGCATGGGCTATAACGGTTCATAAATCTCAGGGCATGACACTAGATTCGGCACGAATTGACCTAAGAAAAGCCTTTGTTGAAGGTATGGGCTATGTAGCGCTCAGCCGAGTAAAAAATTTGCACAGTTTGTATTTATCTGGCATAAACCAGATGGCGCTGCGGGTTAGCGAGGATGCCCAAATTATTGATATAAATTTGCGTGATAAAGCCGCTAGGGACTTAAAACGCTTTGCGCATTTGGATGGCAATATTGAAAAACGTAAAACCGAGCTATTAAAAAAACCAGTCAAAAAAGCTAGTGGTTGGGCTGACAAGATTGCTAAAATGCGCGAATCCTATCCTAACGCCTATAAACCATGGGATGCTCAGCAGGATGCCATATTAAAGGAGAAATTTCAAAACGGAGTGCCCGTCAAAGAATTGAGCAAATTACTTGGTCGTCATGAGGGTTCGGTTGTTATGCGCCTACAAAAACATTTCGGCGAAGATATTGTTATAATAGATAACAAATGAACGAGCCTTTCGCCAAAAACGATATCAAAATTGCTGTGGTAGGTGGTGGTACTGGTAGTTTTACATTACTCTCGGCTCTGAAAAAGCACACTAAACAGCTGGCTGCTATCGTTAATATGTCTGATGATGGTGGTAGTACTGGGGTATTACGCGACGAACTGGGCGTATTACCACCGGGTGATGTACGCCAATGTCTAGTAGCCCTTAGTGATTCTCCAAAGGTTAGGGACTTATTCAATTATCGCTTCGAAGAGGGAACTTTCGGTGGGCATTCGTTTGGTAATATTCTAATCACAGCTCTAGAAAAGGTGACGGGTGATTTTAGTGAAGCGATTCAAACTGCCTCGGAGATTTTACGTGTCAGTGGGACGGTAATCCCAGCTACGCTTGATAATGTTAGGTTAAAGATGGAATGGCCTGGCGCAAGTATCATACTGCAGGGCGAACGAGTAATTGTGGCTGATTATTTCAAACACGATCCGCGCCGAGCTGTATTATCTCTTACCCCATCGGCAGCAGCTAACCCTATGGCGCTAAAGGCGATCGAGCAAGCTGACGTAGTTGTAATTGCTCCTGGTGATATGTATTCTTCACTTGGGCCGCTACTGGTAATCGATGGCATTGCTGAGGCTCTTAGAAAAACCGATGCTATCTGTGTCTATGTTTCGAATCTGGTAACAAAATATGGTCAAACTGTGGATTTTACGGTTAGTGACCATGCTGGTGAGATCGAGCGTTTCGTTGGTGAGTCTTTTTTGGATTACGTTTTTTATAACGAGCAAATTCCGACCAAGGAATTAGCCCGTAGATATAAAAAGGAAGATGCTTATTTAGTAAAAGTTGATAGATCAGCGTTAAGAAAAGCATCATACATTGCTATTCCTGGTAATTTCCTAGGTAAAATGGCTGGTCGTAGTAAATCAGACATTCTAATGGCAAAACGCCCATTAATACGTCATGATGCCGATGCAGTGGCAAAAGTTTTATTAGATTTGTATGATCAAACTAATAAACGTCACTAAAATCATAATAAATACACGTAAATAGCTATTGTAGTAAATAGGACAACAATTATCATTAGGTTTGGCATTGTATCCGTTAATTCATGAACTTATCCACAAAACTGTGAATAAGTGCCGACTAGACTATTAAAAACTATAAAAAATGGGGGTTGATGTGGGTAATGGTGGGTAGTATAGTTAACTCAGTGGAAAAAAGTGGGTAACACCACCAAAACAAACAAACACCACTAATATCAAAAATAACCTAAGCGGAGCCGCAAATAGAAAGAACAATATGGCAAGCGTAGATTATTTCGAACGAAAGCTTGATGACAAGCGACGGTTGACAATACCAACCGAACTTCGGAATGAATTTGCTAGCGGTGTTGTGCTAACTCGCGGTTTCAACCAGTACTTACATCTGTACCCGAAACAAATTTGGGACAGGGAAGTCGAACCGGCACTAAATGGCAGTATTCTCGATGAGAAAATAGCCGATATGAACGTACGGTTTAGACGTGGCAAGACTGAGGCTGAACTTGACCAAAAACAAGGTCGAGTTACAATCGAGCAGCACCTGCTAGATTATGCCGGAATTGATCACGAACTGGTCGCTGTCAGAGCTGGCGCATACTGGCGTATTATGCCTCCGACTGCTGACGTTTAGGCTTCCGAATTTTCGTAGCTCTTTAAAAATTCATACGTAAAAACAAGAAAAACTCTCGAGATCAACTATCTGGTAGTTAGGCAGTGGGCTACGGGACCACATTAAAAAACTCGCGCACCTTCTTCAAAAAAACACACCTCCCAAAAAAACTCCACCTCACACATAAGTCTCTCAACCGAATAATTACAGTTTGTGATTTGCTTTTGGCAACCACTTTGACAATTATTCGGACACTTATAAATAAAACAAACACACAACAAAAACAAACAGCCATAGCTACCAGTTAGGTGATCTCGAACAGCCGTTCATGTTATCATGATAGGCAATGAGTAAAGAACATCCACCACACAATCCATTACATGTTCCAGTCTTGTTAGAATCGACAGTTAGGCTGCTAGATCCAAAGTTGGGCGAGAGATATCTCGATCTGACTGCCGGGTATGGTGGCCACGCTGAGAGAATTCTATCTATAACTGGTAATTATGCCGAGTCTATCTTAGTTGACCGTGACGATTACGCCATCGAGCGTTTAGCGCCATTATCAGCAAAAGGGGCAAAGCTAATGCACACCGATTTTGTGACAGCTGCAAAACAGCTAGCAAAAGAGGGGCAGAAATTTGACATGGTACTGATTGATTTGGGGGTGTCATCACCACAACTCGATCAGAGTGAGCGAGGGTTTTCTTTTACAAATAGTGGTCCGCTAGATATGCGTATGGATCGACGTCAGGAAAAGAGCGCTAAAACGCTGGTTAATACTGCTTCGACCGAAGAATTAACGCATATCATTAACCAATACGGTGAAGAGCCGATTGGGCTATCGAGAACGATTGCAAAAACAATCGTCGCCAGTAGACCACTGTCTGAAACGAGCGAACTCGCCGATCTGATAAAACATGTATATCGTGGTAAATGGAAAAAAATCCATCCAGCCACTCGCACCTTTCAAGCACTCCGGATTGCAGTCAACGATGAGCTACGGCAAATCGAAGACTTGTTACCAAATTTGCCTCGCCTGCTAAAAGCGGGCGGGCGAGTTGGTATCATTAGCTTTCACAGCCTCGAAGACCGTATCGTCAAACGCTATCTAAAAGAGCAGTTTGATTCCGGCTACGAAGCTGAACTGTCGCCATTGTCCAAAAAGCTAATTGTCGGGAGTATCGATGATGTTCACAACCCGCGTGCACGCAGCAGTAAGCTACGTGTCGCAGTGAAAAAATAAAACAAACAAAAACGGGAAAGGGCAAAACACCATGCCAGTCCACATATCAGTACAGTACGCAGACATCGCTCAAGTAGTGACTGTTCGCGTAAAGTAAAAATTTTTATAACTCCGCCCATATTCTGTGGGCGGAGTACCAAAATAAACATAAACAGAAAAAATCCACCATAATGTCTTATCAACGTACCCAAACTTTTAATAGTCGACGTCAACAAAATTGGTCTCGTAACCAAAACACTGTTGCTTTTACTTCAACTGTCAAACTTGGCCCTGTAACTCATACGGTTATAATTGCCCTTATGATTACCGTACTTGGCTTGATATATTTGACACAGGCTACGCGTGCAACGAGTTATGATTATGCGACTCAAAAAGTCGACAGCCAAATTGCGGAATTAAACTCTCAAAAAAGTGATTTAGAGGTTGAAAACGCGCGATTAACTGCGCTCGAGACAGTCAAAAACAGCAATGTTGCCTCGACGATGACAACACCAGCTTCGACTCAATACGCTCAATAGCAAATTATATGAACTTAGAATTACAAAAAGGCAGTCGTTCCAAAATCTTAGCGGCCATATTACTCGGTATTATGGCTGTCTTTGTTGTTAGATTATTCTATTTACAGATAATCCAACATGGTTATTATGTTGGCAAGGCTAACCAGGAACAGATAAAGCGGTTAACTATTCCGGCTAAACGCGGTGTTATATATGCCTTGAACGATCAAACACCAGTGCCCATCGTTATGAACCAGACAGTATATACGGTGTTTGCGGATCCTCAGACGACGAATGATGATAATAAAATTATTGATGTAATCCGACAAGTCGCTGGTGGAAATGCCAGGTCTAATCTGAAAGCCTTGCTTAGTAACAAAGATAGCCGCTATCAAATTCTAGCAACCAGGATAACACGGGTTCAGGCTGATAAAATAAAGAGTAATAATCTCAAGGGTATTGGTTTCCAAGAACAATCTCAACGAGTATACCCCGAAGGATCGTTAGCAGCCCAAACCTTGGGTTTTGTTGATTTTAGCGGAGCTGGTCGTTATGGTATCGAGAGCGAGTTAAATAGTCGATTAATTGGTACGGATGGTTTATTGCAATCAGTAACTGATGTTAGTGATGTGCCGCTGACGATTGGTAATAACAATATAAATAAACCAGCTGTCGATGGCGATAATATTGTCCTTAGTATCGACAGTAATGTACAATCACGTGTCGAACAAGCTTTGGCGGATGGTTTAAAACGTACAGGTGCAACCAGGGGTAGTGCAATTGTCATTAATCCTAGTAATGGTAGGGTAATGGCGATGGCTAATTTGCCGACTTATGATCCATCTAAATTTAATGAAGTTCAGGATGCAGCCGCTTTTAATAACGGGGTTGTTTCGGCGCCATATGAACCAGGTTCGGATATGAAGACGCTCACGATGGCAACAGGTATCGATAAAGGGGTGGTCACGCCTGATGCTACCTATGTTAATACTGACCATATCCAAGTTGACGATAGAACAATATCAAACGCGGCATTAGGCCATACTGGGACTATAAGTTTTCAATATGCCCTTAACTGGTCACTTAACACGGGGTTTGTGACGGTTGCTGAACGTTTGGGTGATGGGCAAAGTATAAATCTAAAGGCGCGACAAACAATGTATGATTATTTTTATAACCGATTTAAATTAGGGCAATTAACAGGTATAGAAGTAGCTGGCGAGGCTGAAGGTACAATTATACCGCCGGAATCTGCCGATGGTAACGCCGTTAGGTACTCTAATATGGCATTCGGCCAGGGTTTGGATGTAACTATGATACAAGTCGCATCGGCATTTTGTTCACTAGTAAATGGTGGAAAATATTATAAACCAACAGTCTTAGCTGGTGTTGTGGATAAAAATGGTAAGTATATTGAAAACAAGATAACCACGCCATCTAACCCGATTGCAAAATCAACAGCTGATCAAATGCGGGTCATGACCCATGTAGCTAGAGGCATGTTTATTGGTGTCGACCCAGCTGGATATTATATTGGTGGTAAAACTGGTACTTCGCAGGTTATTAAAAACGGGACTTATACTAGCGACGAAACAGTTGCTACATATTTAGGTTATGGTGGTAGTGAAGATTTAACCAGGTATGTCATAATGGTACAGGTATCGGGCGACCACAAAGCGCTTGCTGGTAATACCGATGCTTTGCCGATATTTACAGATATATCGAACTGGATGCTTAATTATTTAGAAATACAACCGAAGGGGTAAGATATGGAACAGACGATCAGCAATTTAACTCATGAATTAACCGGTAATTTCACATTAAGTATGGGTGCTTTTTTGATAGCGATGCTATTGACCCCAGTATTTACATTTATGGCCTATAGGTATAAATTTTGGAAAAAACAACGAACAACTAGTACTACTGGCGAAAAACTAGAGGTGTTTAATAAATTGCACGCTGATAAATTCAAGCGCAATATTCCAACGATGGCGGGTATTATATTTGTGATTGCCATTACAGTTATAACTTTCGCTTTCAATCTAAACAGGGGCCAAACATGGCTACCGTTAGCCGCGCTTATTTGCGGTGGGTTTGTGGGTATATTGGATGATATTATTAATGTTCGCGGTAACGGTGATGGTGTTGCCGGGCTACGTTCTGGTATAAAGTTTGTTATGATCACGGCTATTGGGTTAGTTTTGGGCTGGTTCTTTTTTGCTAAGCTTGGTGCTACGGCGATTCACATACCATTCTTTGGTGATTGGATATTAGGGATGGCAATTATTCCGCTATTTGCCTTTGCAGTGGTCGCTACTAGCAACGCGGTTAATATAAGTGACGGTTTGGATGGTTTGGCTGGTGGTTTACTGGCTATTAGTTTTGGTGCATTCGGTATTATTGCACTGTTTCAGGCCCAAATTATGCTGTCTGGGTTTTGTTTCACGGTAGTCGGCGCGTTACTTAGTTATTTATGGTTTAATGTTTATCCAGCGCGCTTTTTTATGGGTGATGTAGGCAGCTTTGCTCTGGGAACTTCACTAGGTGTAGTGGCGATGCTAACAAATACATTATTCCTATTACCGATAATTGGGATAGTCTTTGTGGTCGAAGCTGGTTCTAGTCTGATACAAATTCTAAGTAAGCGCATATTTCATAAGCGCATATTCATTTCAGCTCCATTTCATCAACACCTCGAGGCATCTGGTTGGCCAGAGACAAAGGTAACTATGCGTTTTTGGATAATCGCCATTGTGGCAGCTTTTATGGGTATATTGTTAGCCTTGGCCGGGGGTAGTATTTAAAGTGTCTGCAACTAGCAATAAAGGGTACGTAGCGACTATATCCGAGCAAGCTCAGTTTGCTGATATGACATCGGTTCGTCGTCATCGTCCTGATTATCTAGTTGTTTTGTTTATGGGGCTATTGATGCTCTTAGGACTGGTTGTGATGTATGCTATAGGGCCTCAACGAGCTAATGTGCTCAATAATGCCTATGGCAGCAGCTATAGCGATACTTATTTTTTTGTTAAGCAGTCGATTAGTTTATTACTGGCTTTGTTGACGTTTATTATTATGGCTTTTGTGCCTTATACCTCAATCACTAAGCACGCAGGTAGGATATTATGGGTTGCGCTAGGGGCCTGTGCGTTATTGGCTGTTTCTGGCTGGTTACATCTAGGGATTGCTCAGCAATCTTTGGGTGCGACACGGTGGTTTAATCTAGGGGCTTTCGGAAGCCTGCAGCCAGCCGAGATGTTAAAGTTCGCTATTCTGGTATTTACGGCTGGTTTCTTAGGTGGTAAAGCCAGACAAGGTAAATTAAATGATATCCACGAAACGTTAATACCACTGGCAGTAATTACTGCTATTGCCATGCTATTTATCGTCGTAATTCAAAAAGATCTAGGTACAGGAGCATCGCTCGTTGGTATTATCATATCGATGTTATTTGTGGGCGGTATTAATAAACGAAACGGTGGTCTTATTTTAGCTGCAATTGCAGTTGTCGGAGCAGTATTAATAATTAGTGCGCCACATCGTGTCGACCGTATTATGACGTATCTCAAAGGTGACAACACCTCGACTAGCGATGATAGTAGCTATCAGATAGAACACGCTAAATTAGCAATTGGTAGTGGTGGACTGTTCGGAGTTGGTATAGGCAATAGTGTCCAAGCAACTGGTTATCTGCCAGAGGCAATCAATGATTCGGTATTTGCGATCATGGGTGAGACTTTTGGGTTTGTGGGGCTTATGACTATATTGGCATTGTTCGTGGCGTTAATGATACGTCTGCTTAAAATTATGGATCATTTAGTCGATATTAGATTGAAATTATTAACAGCGGGCGTGTTTGGTTGGTTTGGCTCTCATGTTATTCTAAATGTAGCATCAATGGTTGGTATTTTTCCGCTAACTGGTATTACTTTACCGTTACTCAGTTTTGGTGGAACTAGTATGCTATTTATCACTGCTGCCCTCGGAATAATATTTCAGTTGTCGCGCTATACCGTTCATTCGTCAAAATTAAAGGAGGTAAGCTATGAAAATCTTAGTAGTAGGCGGGGGATCGGGCGGTCACGTCACTCCGGTCGTAGCGGTTTTACGCGAAATTAAAAAAGCTAACCCAAGGTCTAATATACGATTTTGGTGTGATTATAAATTTGCCGAACAAGCTCGTGAAATAATGGGGCATTTCGACAAGAGTATCCCTGTTCAGGTTATAGTTGCTGGTAAACTTCGTCGTTATCATCATCTGTCGGTTATGCGCCAGTTATTGTGGCCATCCCTGGTGCTGCATAATATTTTTGATAGTTTTCTGGTTGGTGTTGGCTTCTTGCAGAGCTTAGCAAAACTAATTGTCTGGCGACCGAATGTCGTATTTACTAAGGGTGGCTATGTTTGCTTGCCAGTTGGCATTGCGGCACGGATTTTACGTATTTCGTTAGTAATTCATGATTCTGATGCTCACCCAGGTTTAACTAATATAATTCTAAGCAAATGGGCAACTAAAATCGCCACCGGTGCGCCTCTGGAGTATTATCCATATCCAGCTAGCAAGTCTAAATATGTCGGTATCCCAATATCAGCTGATTTCCATGAATTTACTAATGATGAACGCCTAGCTGCCAGAAAGCAGTGGGGAATCAGTCAGGATTATCCATTGATCGTTGTAACCGGTGGTGGGCTAGGGGCTCAGCGCATAAATGATACTATAGCCCTAGAACTCGATGATTTATTGAAATTAGGCTCGCTAGTGCTGATATCTGGGACAGGGCGATATGACGAACTGAGGTCCATAACTCCACCAAATAACGACAGATTCCAGCTCCACTCATTTATATCCAAAGATATGGCCACGTTATTAGGGGCTGCTGATGTAGTAGTAGCCAGGGCTGGTGCGACAACTATTTTGGAATTAGCAGCTTTAGCTAGACCAACTATCTTAGTACCTAACGCTAAATTAACTGGGGGACATCAACTAAAGAATGCAGCGGTTTATCAAAAGGCCGAAGCGGCTGTTGTAATAAATGAGGAAGAAATGATAGTTAATCCCAAAATATTACTATCGGCGATTAAGGATGTGCTATCTAACCCCGATAGATCTAATAAAATGGCACAATCGTTTGCAAAATTTACTCGCCCAGATGCTGCGCGCGATGTTGCTGATATGATAATTTCTAGCGCTAAATAGACTATAATAAACATTAGTGATATGAGTCTGTTTAATTTTAATAAAAAACAACCTGATATTCCCAAACGTAGGTTGTCTGGGGATGTGTCGCGTGTACCGGCTGTTGCCACGTCGGGTGTTTTTAGGCGTAATCGTACACTCACTGGGACTACCTCTAACCGTCTAGATAGTGTTAGTGCCAAATCTGATTTAGAATCAACCAGAACTCGCGTTCATCATTTAACTATTCAACGTCGCAAGATCGGTAGTATTTTCTCGATAATATTACTGGCTAGCATTCTCATTTGGACTTTGGTTAATAATTTTACTGCTACAGCCGTAGTGAGTGTGTCCGATACTAATATATCTAGACATATCAACGCTTTGACTTATGAAAAAGCCATCCAAGATTATCTAGACGGTAATCCTATCAGTCGGTTGTCCTTTCTGGTTGATCAATCATCGCTTACTGCTTATGTGTCAAATAAACTGCCAGAGGTTAAAAATATAGTTACTAGGGGCTCTGCGGGTGTTGGTTCGACTAATTTCGTTATTACTATGCGTACACCAGTGGCCGGTTGGAAAATAAACGACAAACAATACTATGTTGATTCAGAAGGTATACCGTTCGAACAAAATTACTTTTCTGCGCCGTCTGTTCAGATAGTAGACGATAGTGGTATATCACTTCAAACGGGTACGACAGCGATTGCTAGTAAGCGATTTCTTAGCTTTGTAGGTCGGGTTGTATCCTTATCAAGAGCTAGCGGCTACACTGTCGTCCAGGCAATTTTGCCATCTGGTACAACTCGTGAATTAGAAGTAAAACTAAAAGAGAGCAGCTCTCTGGTAAAATTATCAATTGATCGGCCAGCAGGGGAGCAAGTAGAGGATATGGCTAGGGCAATACGATATTTTACTAGCCATAGCCAATCGCCGCAGTATATAGATATACGTGTCAGCGGCAAGGCTTTTTATCGTTAACTCCACGATAGAATAGGGCTACACCCCGCTACGTTTATAGTGTTCTATATTTGTTCTAGTTTTTATTATTTACGCAATTATTTAAAAAAGTATATTTTAATACAAAAATACAAAAAAGCAAATATGCGGAGTAGAGTGAGGATAGTGTAGTGCTTCTTTTAAAATAAAATGTTTCTGTGGAAAACTCTAATAATGGCGGATCGTTAGTGTAATATAAACAATAGTGCGACACTTGATAGTACGCTTACGTCATTAGATAGTGTGATTAGTATAATATCAATCATAGAAACACTGGTGTGATGATAAATACACATAGTGCAATATGCCCATCCCCCTATTATAAGGGAATGGCACTACTTATGGGTCATCTGAAAAGGTATTACTAGTCATCTACCTAACATATACCTAGTGTCGTAAAAGATATATTGTGCGACGTTAAGTCTATGTATGAAACATGATTAACAATAAGTCTGCTTTTTGTTGATTTGTCGCCCAATCGTTCTGCTGCTGTCCTGTCTATGTATTGCTACTGCCGACGTTCATATTGCAATTGTTTCTATATAAATTTCCTTGTTATTTTTTTGATTTATAAATATTATAAATATTATAAAATGTTGATATTTGGGCCGACCCATAGTATTTCCTGTAAATCTCAAATCGTGATTTTGATAACATAATTAATGTTCTATATTTGTTCTAACTACATTACAAAAAAATAGGACACATGGCGTACATGTGCCCTTAGGGGCGTTATCTCTATACTACATCACTTATAGATCACCTATTACTTTTGCTAGTGTTTCATGCAATGTTATTCCTCCGGCTGGTATTGGGAATTTTACAAAGCCATGACGACCATCGTAGATTCCTACTATATTACCATCATTGTTGATAACAAAAGTAGCAAAACCAGTATCACCACCTCTGAACCAATCTTCGTTGTGTAGAATTACTAGGTCTGTTTTTTCATCAGATAGATCCCATATAATGACCGATTCCATGCACTTATTTTTCTGATTAAAAAAATAATCGACATCTTTTATAGTTCCACATCCCCTGACATTTTGGACTGTTATATCCCAGTTCTTGATATTTCTATCAACATCTCGTCTAAGGTTCATTGGCACTAACCTTTCGGTTTCGTCTGATTTGAGAACTACTAATTCTTCAACAACGGCTTCTCGTATTGCTGTATCGCGTAAGCTATTGCCTTCGCTAAATTTAGCAACACCGCCTGGCATTTTTAGCCAATTGTAACGTTCATCAAAGAGAGTGACGTATCCATTCTTTGTTTTTAACAATAATACACCGCCGCCTCTCCATAGTCCTGTTGGTGCCGTTCTTTCGAATACCGAGTTATCTTTGAGTACATAATCCTTTATCCAAAAAATATCTTCACTACCTATTGGCTGATAATATACGGGGATCTGTTCACCTTTGGACCGATCTGCAACACTATTGAGGTAATCACGAAATTCCAATGGAATATCGTTTAATGTGGTCTCTAAAAATTTCATAGAGACGCCTCCTTGAAAAGTACTCTTAGCAAAATACTAAGGCTGTGAAATAATACTACATTTAAGCATAAATGTCAATAGCGGCAAGTGATTCACTGTACTAATGTTTAATTTGTAATTCGCCGTCTGATGATGTGGATTCTGGTGTAGATGTGCTGATTTTTTTCTTGCGGGTACGGTTTCGTTTACGTTTAGGCCTTACATCTAAACTATCGGGCTGTTCAGTGGTATTTATAGGGTCAATAGGGGCTGTCTGCTGCACTACTGGGGTTGGAGCGGTATTGTTAGTGCTACCGACTGGTTGGATGCCTGTAGGCCATTTCATAGGCTTTGGCTGCTGTTGTTGTGGTGCAGTTGGACGGTTATTGCTACTTTGTTGAGGGTTGGGACTACTCAATAGTCCGATATTTGCAGCTATCTCTCGTTCGACTTCGTCGCGACTGCGGCTATAATTACGACGAGTGTTTTCGATTATGCGACCAGCGTTATCAGTCTGAGGTGTTGGCAAGGTTAATGTAGTGGCGTTAAAGGCCGGGGCTTTCTCGCCCTTTATCACCATATTGATAATAAAATTACGATTATGCATCTGTAACAGATCATTCGGCTCGAATTGAGGCTCGAACTGCTTGGCGAGTATAGGGGCATCGTCAGCTGACACGCGGAATGAGATCATAGTACCGACGTTACCGAATACCGCATCGCGCACATTTTCGCTCATCTGACTGATGTATTGATTAGCGACGGTTAGGTTAAGGCCGTATTTACGAGCCTCGGACAGAATAGTGGCGAATGAATCGGTTGCAAAGTTTTGAAACTCATCGACATACAGATAGAAAGGACGTCGATCCTCTACTCGTTCGATGTCGCTACGACTCATCGAAGCTAATTGGATTTTAGTTACTAGGAATGCGCCTAGGATTGCGGCATTGTCCTCACCTATTAGACCTTTTGATAGGTTGACGATTAATATCTTGCCTTCGTCCATTATTTTGCGGATATTAAAGGTCGATTTAGGCTGTCCGATGATATTTCGGATGATTGGGTTAGCGGTAAAGGCTCCGACTTTGTTCAGAACCGGCGAGACGGCTTCGGCAACAAACTTATCGTTCCAGCTGACGAACTCGATTCTCCAAAAGTTCAAGACAACTGTATCTTTGCAATATTCGAGCGTTTCTTTGCGAAAATTCTTGTCAGTTAGCATTCTAGCGATATCGAGCATAGTGGTTTCCGGGCGGTCCAATAATGCCAAAATCGTGTAACGCAGGATATATTCCAAACGTGGTCCCCATGATTCACCGAACATACGTTTTAAAACACCGATAACTTCCGAACTGATGTTTGGTTTCATGTGTCGGTTTTGATCAGTAACTTCGAGTGGGTTAAACCCGATCGGGAAAGCCGTATCGGCTGGGTTAAAATAAACAACATCATTCAGACGACTACCTGGTATGAAACGCATATTGTCGATTGCAAAATCTCCGTGCGGGTCAATTATGGCATAACCGTGACCATGGAATATATCACTAAGGGCCAACAGGGCTAATGTACCACTTTTACCTGCGCCAGTCTGACCAATAATATAAACGTGCCTAGAACGATCAGAACGAAGCATTCCGAACTGTTGATTGACTCCTCGGAAATTAGTCATACCAAATGCGCTGATATTTTCATCAATTGCTGGATTACCAGTGATTATTGGCAATTTAGATGGTGGTTCAGCAGTTTTACTACTAGCCCAGACGACGTTAGGGGTCTCGACGTTAGTGTGCGGCAAGTGAAAAACACTAGCTAGCTCTTCGATATTTAATATAAAACCTTCGTCGCTGAAATCTCGCGCATGGTAGCGGGCTAGGTCCTCTTTTTTGAAACTAGCGTTAGATATCTTGAAACCATTTAGATTAGTGCTATTGAATTGTTTAAAAGTACCAACGATGGCCTGCATGCGTAAATGGGCGTTGGTTGTGCTATCACCCAGGTAAACTAGGCGTATTTTAACTTTGTAACCCAGTTTAGTAGCTTTTTTTTCGGCTTCGGAAACTCGGGTTCTATCACGTTCAGATAATTCCTTCGGAGCATTACTGCCTTTATTAGCCTCTGGTGGGCGCCAAAGTGCTCCTAAAAATTCAGCTACCCAAGCAATGCCTGGGGTTGATTTGCCCTTTTTGATACCTTTGGCCCACTGTTCGGAATCTTTGTGCCAGTTATCTTCGATTGGGCGCGCTAGGATCTGTATCCAAACTTCTTCGCTGGTAAATTCTAATTTAGCCAAGGCTCCGGTAATACCAGCCAGTGGGTCGACTTCGAAATTCTGAAAAGTTTTTATCGGCAGCATTTCGTTAGCTGTCAGTGTTATTTCAGAGGAATAAGCCACGCTATGGTCGTCTTCGTGTACAGTGTAATCTTCGTCTGCTTTGCGGATCTGGACACTAGGATATTGGGAATAGATCTGTCCCTCGACGAAACTTCTGAGTGCTCTAGGTACCCAAGCATAAAAACGGATTTGCCCATTAATCGAGGCTATCTCGAAACCGAGGTGTTCTTGAAAGCCATTGTTTATCTTTAGCTCATTCTTGTCGCGCAGAATACCATGTAAACTAGCAAAAAGCTGTTCGGCCGCTAATTCACTCTTGTCGTTGGCTTTTGGGATCTCGAGAATTAACAAGTCGCTCTCTATATCTACGGGGTGACTCGCGGCTCGTTTATGGTTGCGCCAGGTTAGGTATACTAAAATCAACACAATTGGTATCCATACATACCACTGTAATAATAAATCTATAATTGTTGATAGTAGGCCCATGTTACCCTTTTATTGTCTCACCAGAGATGCGCCTTGGCAATGTATTAGTTTGTTTTTGAATCAAATGCGTAGGTTGCTTTGGCGACACGTTTGAATTGAGATTTGTTTTGTAGGTTCAATAAAATAGTTGTTTCTTTGACTTGGCGACTCTTGAGGACACGTTTGACGATCTCGTCGCGATGAAGCGGAATTGGCGATTCTTTTAACACACTAGCAATAATATCCGATACTGTTCCTCGGCTAAAACCCCAACTGCTAAGAGCATAAATACCACGACCGATCAATACAAAGCGTGAATCTTTGATAAGTTCGTTATGAATTGCCTGAGTTGTGACGTTTTTACGTTTGAAACTACTGCCTTTGATTGATTTGGCAATTTCGGAAAAATGCATAGGTTTGCCGTTCTCATTAAGGATTACATAGATTTTGTCGCGAATATTTTTTGGATTGACGGTTGGCCATTTTACTAGGCCCCAATTATCATTCAAATGAGCGAGTAGTTTTGAAACACTAGCTAGCGCGCGAACATGATTTGGGTGCTCGTATGATAACTGGTTATGTAATTCCTCGATAGTCAGTGGTTCACCATGTTTTTTAATGGTTGAGACGATTATGTCGACTTCTTGGCGAACTTTCTTTTCATCACCGTATTCACGGATGCCAACACTATTAAAATAGTTATCATTCTGTTCAATAACAGTTAACCCTGGGGCTAAATTGGCAATAAAAGATATGCGAGCTCTATCTAATTGGCTACTAGTTTCCCCTAGTAGGCGATTAGCTAAATCTTGGACACGAGCAATGCGCCCCATTTCCGATAGTTCGCGAATAATGGTTTTTTCTAGGCTATTGATTATTTCTACTTTGCCGTTTTCGGTTGCGGCCTTGAGTTTTGTTAGAATAGCCTTTTCTAGTTGTCGCACGCGTTCGCGAGTTATACCTAATAATTCACCAATCTGTTCCAATGTTTCGCGGCGGTCGTATAAACCAAAGCGGCGTGTGATAATTTCACGTTCACGCTCTTGATCAATAATGCTTAATATGTCATTTATACCAGCCTGGAGGTTGATGGTTTGTTCGGTTTCGGTCATGTGATTCATAGCTCCAATCTTGTTCTATCCAATTTTCAAATAGTTTTTATAGATCTATGTTGAATTATAAAATATTATCTTTA
>Ga0194062_1000483_pt1 | contig 16847 bp, 9 predicted proteins | sample SepL2225m_MetaG_FD_155481 | JGI IMG/M metagenome (GOLD analysis project Ga0194062, IMG submission 155481) | Anoxic zone freshwater microbial communities from boreal shield lake in IISD Experimental Lakes Area, Ontario, Canada - Sep2016-L224-25m | ecosystem: Environmental > Aquatic > Freshwater >... | reverse complement strand
TTGGATGATTGTGGCGGTGGTGGGGATGCTGATGCTGGCTGCCGGGGTGGCGCAGGCTGCCACATGGACTAATGGTAGCGGTGATTGGAACGACAGCAACACGGGCAACTGGAATCCGGCCTCGGTGCCGGGAAACAGTACGGTAATCAGTCTGACGCAATCGAGCGGGTCGGCGATCAACATCACCTACGCCGCCACCACTTTAACTGGTACCGAATCGGTCACCGGAACCCGGTATGGCAATTTCACGATTGGCAATGCTGGTGGTGGCCTCACGACGCTGTTTATCGATGGCACGGACTTGCTTCCGGTCAATGATGGCACAGTGAGTTCAGGGGGACAGCTCAACATCACTGCGGGGACGTATACTCCTGAAGGGAACTTTAATTTGACCAGCGGCGGCAGCGTTGTCCAGTCGGGCGGCAAGTTGCAGACGCATAATTACGACCTCTTCATGAGTGGCGGCACGTACACGCTCAACAACGGCACATCATCCGTTCGGATAGCGAACTTCAACCCCAGCAGTGGCATAGCCACTTTCAACCAGAGCGGCGGCTACTTCCTGCCGAGGTACACGGGAAACGCTATCTCCATGGCCCCTAGTGGTTCGGGGCAGGCCATCTATAACCAAACCGGCGGCACGAACGCGATGGGCGGCATTAACATGTATTACAACATGTCCATCAGCGGAAACTCCACGTATGCACTGAGCGGCGCAACCAGCTTTCTCCAGGCGGGCATCTTTGCAATGAATGGCGGTACGTTCACCCAGTCCAGTGGCACGACCTGGGCGAATTATCAAATCGACGTACAGGGGGGCGCCCAGATGAGCGTATCCGGTGGCACGATCAAGATGAACCTCCTGAAAATCGGCACGGGCGGTACCAGTGGCACCGTGACCCTGACGGGTGGCAATTGCTACTATGCCATTGGCAGCAGCGGGGGTGGGATTCAGATTGGCGGGGCCACCGGCAGCGGCACGATGATCATCAAGGGTTGCACGGTATCGGGCAATAGTGCTGCCGATAGTTCCGTGACCATCGGCGTGACCGGCGCCTTGCGCGGGTATGGCACCATCGCCAATGGGGTGTTTGACACCATTTCCAATTCCGGCCAGGTGATTGCCGATGGCGATGGTGTGGACCAAACGCTGAATCTGTCGAGTTTCAACGGTCCATCGGCTGACGGTAGCGGCTCGGTCCTCAATCCGACCGAGAATACATCCAGCAACGGCTGGTTTGCCACGAATCACGGTAAGTTGACGCTGCCGAACCTGCCCATCGCGGCCGGCACGAGCACCACTAACTGGGGCGAGGCGGCGACCGACACGGCGATTGACCTCGTCAACAGTGCGACTCTGGCTCTGACCGGCGTGGCATCTGCCGCCACGCTGACCGGATCCCTGCTGGCGCTGAATCGGACCGATGTGACCGCTATTCCGGCACCTGCAGTCGGCATGAGCGTGCACGACTTCAGCCTGAACAAGGCGTTCACCAGCGCCATCCTGACGATTCGCTACAACCACCTGGCTGTTCCATCCGTCAGTGAGGGGCAAGTCCGCTTGTACTGGTACAACGGTTCGACTTGGGTCGACAAGACCGCCAGCCTCGACACGGTTAATCGCAAGGTCACCTCGGTGAGCCTGACGGCGCTTGGAAAATTCGCCGTGGTCTACAAGATCCGAGGCACCGTCATAGAACTCTACTGAGCGCCATGAACCACACGGTTCGATAATACGGGGGATACCATGAATACAAATCAAATAGGATGGCGGGTGGCGCTCGGACTCCTGGGGTTGGTCATGACCGGCCAGGCGGGCTACATCAATCATAATTTCGATGTGGCGCCGTTTGCGTACGGCACTAACTTCGTGTCGTCGGTGTCACAGTGGCAGGCGTCGGATCCGGGCGTGATCGTGGTCAGCAACCTGTATAACTCGGCCCCCCAATCGGTGTTGGTACCGGCGGGAACCGCGCTGTCGAATGACGTGGCGGCGACAGGGCCGACCGTGGTGTGGACGGAATTAGCCGTCGCGCCCTGTCCGGGAGAGCCGCCGGATACGAATGCCCTGGCCGGGCGTTCGTTCGTGCAGTATTTCGATGCGGACCGCTATCTCCACGTCTGGACCACTAACGGGTGGCTGGTGTGCAGTAACGATGTGTGGGGTCAGCCGGTGGCGCAGGTGAGCGCAGGCGTGTTCGCCAATATTGCCATCTATCAGAACTTCTCGACGCACAAGGCGGCGGTCATGCTCAATGATCAGGTGGTCTTGCAGGATCTGCCGTTTCTGACCAATCTCGTCAATTACGGGGGGGTCAGGATGAGAGGCGCGGATGGCTCCTCTTGGCTCGATGACGTGTCGGTCACGAACACCTATGACGCCATCCGGCATTCATTTAACCTGAACGGTATTGACGGAACGGATGCCGCGGAACTCCAGTCCTACGGCTACGTGGCGCGCACCCAGTATGTGGGGGCGGGGCAGACCTATACAGCGTTGTCAAACGCCCTGGCGGTGGCGCGGGACCGGGATGTTCTGTACGTTACCGGCGCGGGGTATGCTGAGTCCGTGACCGTAACCCAGAACCTGACGATTGTGGGCAGTTTCACCAACAGCGGCATCATCACCATTGAGGTTGGCAAAACGGTGGCCGTAGTCAACGGTTTCACCAGCAGCCTTAGCGTGAGCGGGACACTGGCCATCGCCTCGGGCGTGGTCGTGAGCGGGACCACGGTGACGGTGTCGGGTACGATCACGGTGGGGGGGGGCAACGCCCAACTCCTGGCGGGTGGCCTTGTTTTCAACGGGAGTGGCTCTGTGGTGTCCTCTGGCGGAACCGTGTCAACGCCCAGCGGGAGCATGACGGGCACGTTCACGATGGATCACACCTGGGGCGGACCGCAGGTGGCGATGGGGCTGGATTTCAGCGATGACTTCGAGATGTACACTTCCGACACCCAAGTGACCAATCTGGGTTTCCGGGGCTGGGCTTCTACCGCGGGAGTGATAGTCAAGTCCGGGCAGGGAGTGGGCAATACGAATGGGGTTGTTATCGCTGCCGGGGGCGCAATTTCTAATCTCGTTACGAGTGTGGGAAAACCGAAGATCTGGACCGATTTCTACCTGAGTCCCGTGCCGGGCGAGGCGCCGGCAACGGTGGATACGGCTACCCGCGCGTTGGTGGGTTATGTGGGAGCGGACGGGTTCCTGAATGTCTGGACTAATAGCGCGTGGGCGGTTTGCAGCAATTATGTCAACGGGAGCAATATCACGGCGATGAGCGCGTCAACCTACACACGGGTCACGACGTTCCTCAACTTCAACACCCATCTTGCTGCGGTCTTTATTGACGGAAAGCTGACCCGCGAGCAGGTGTCGTTCCCGGCTGGGGCGGCGGTGCCCAGTCTCACGGGGTTCCGGACGCAGGGCGGGGACGGCCAGGCAAGGTTGGATTCGGTCCGGATCACCACCAGTATTCCCGCCGGGCTGACGGCGGATCTGGATGGTGACGGCGTTCAGGATGCGATAGAGGTCGAAACCTTTGACACCCTGAACGGGCCCAGAGGCAGCTTGTATTTGATTCGTTAGGAGAGTGACAGGATGGTAAAATTTGATCCGTAAGATTCATCTCGATTTCCACACGATGCCCACGGTTCAAAACGTGGGCTCGTGCTTTGATCCGGCGGAGTTTGCCGAAACCCTGGCGCGGGCGCATGTCAACTGCATCGCCACCCCGGGCAAGTGCCAGTTCGGCGAAACGTATTTCGATACGGCGCTTGGTCATCCGCACCCGGGACTCGTGCGGCCCGATCTGTTTCCCGCCACCGTCGCCGCTTGTACGGCGCGCGGTATCCGGGTCCAGGCCTATTTCACCCTCGGCCTCGACGATGTCGCCGCAGCCGCGCATCCGGAATGGCGTCAGCGGTACAAGGACGGCACCTATGCCGCGTGGGGGGCGAAACATATCTGCTTTGCCTCGCCCTATGCTGACGAGGTGGTGATCCCTGAGGCGCTTGAAATGATCGAACGCTGTCCGGGCATCATCGGCTTCTGGTTCGATATCTGCCTGTACTGCAATGGAGCATTCTACTCGGAGTCCTTTGAGCGCCTTGCCCGCAAACGACTCGGCAAGCACGCGAAGGATGACCACCAGCGCTGGCTGCTGGGACGGCGAATCATTCGCGATTGCTGTCAACGCATTGATCGGGCGATTCGCAAGCGCCTGCCGGATGCCGAGAACTACTTCAACTCCCTCGCCTCGCCGGGGGAGCAGGACAATATCCCGCTCCAGCCCATTCAGGAAGTCGAGAATCCCATTTTCTTTGGCGGCCCGGAGATGATGACATCATACGCCCGCTGGCTGCGGTGGCATGGCCGGCCGGTCATCGGCCTGGTCAGCCGATTTCTGGGTCCTTGGATGGATCCCGGCACGATCCGCACGCCAGACCAGCTCCGTTTCGATGTCGGCCGTTCGGTGTCGCTTGGCTGTCATGTTTCGATGGGCGACCACCGGCATCCGGACGGCACGCTGGATGCCGAAGTGTACCGGCGCGTTGGCCCCATCTACCGCGATGTGGAGGCCTGTGAGCCATGGCTTGACGGGGCGACGCCTTGCCGGGAGGCGGTGCTGCTGACCGAGGTCGAGCGCGGCGCGCCGAACATTGTGCCGACCTTGCCGGCGGCAACCTTGCATGCGGCCCGGATGCTGGAGGAGATCGGCGTGCAATTCGACATTGTGACCGAAGGTGAAAAGATACCGGACGCCAGGCTCGTGATCACCACGGGCAAGATTCCGGAGGTCAAGCGGGGGACGGCCGTGCTGGTCATTGGCAGCGGCACGCCGGAGGGTGAAAAAGCCATCAGCGCCGCAGGCCATGTGGCCAATGTCGGGAGCACGTTCTTCCGGTGCGTGCCGGCGCTGGGAGTCGGCCCATTCGCCCATGCGCTCACGTTGCCGTTTGCGCCGATCAGGACCTCTGGCAAGGTGCTGGCGGAGCAATTGAACGCCGCCAGTGCAACGCCACCCTGTCCTGGGCGGGAGGTGCTGGGGCCGGTCATTGTGCAGAAAGGTCGTGTGATCCACTGTGCGTTGCGGTTGTTCGACGAACAACGCGAGACCGGATCGGCTTTTCTCCGCGAGGTGCTGCGGGCGCTGTGCGAGCGGTTGCTGGTCCGTCGGCTGGTACGCCACGATGCCGGCACCTCGGTGGCCGCGCATCTGCACCGGGCGCCAAAGGGCTACACATTGCACCTCTTGCATTGGGCCATCGAGCGGTGGGACAAGAAGATCAATTCGGTGGCCGAGTTCCCGCGGCTGGGGAAGATCAAAGTTGAACTGGCGATTAAAGAGCCGGTCCGTGAGGTTGCCTTGCAACCGGGCGGAAAGCCGATTGCATTCAACCAGACGGATGGCGTCTGCCGGTTTACTGTGCCCGGAATGCACGTCTGGCAACTCGTTTCAATTTCCACATAAAGGAACATTTCCCATGAACATGACAAAAACGGATGTAGTGGTTATCAGAGAACTTGGAGTGAAGAAGGGACAGGAAACGAACATGGATGCACAGGATAGACAGGATGGGATAAGAGGCGTGTTGCGCGGGTTGGTGGTAATGTTGTTTGTCCCGCTGTTGGCGGGGGCGGGGGACCAGATTCCGGCTGATAAGCAAGGGAATTATGCCATTCCCCGAATGTCGCAGGCCCCTACGATCGATGGGAAGATTGATCCGACCGAATGGCGCGAGGCATTGGCGATTGGCGGTCTGGCCTCGCAAAACCCGGGCGGTAACCTGTTGATCATGCGGCCGACGACCTACTTCCTGGCCTGGGATGCGGACAACCTCTATGTCGCCTGCCGGACGTGGATCATGCCCGGCTACAAGCCGCGCGTCAGTGGCCGCGCGCCGGGGACGGCGAACGCGTTCGACGATGGGATGGAGTTCAATCTCAAACCCCAAGGCGCGAACCTGCCGGTGGGCGGGACGTCGGATAACACCTACAAGTTTTTCATCAGTTGTTTCGGCTCGGATGGCGATCTGGCGCGGGTGTCGGTGGGGCAGATGTTCCGCAACTGGCGGCCGCATTTCAAGACGGCGACGCGGCAAACCGCGCCCGGCACGGCGCCGTTGGGCGGCTCGTGGTGGGAGGCGGAAGTCGTGATGCCAGCGAAGGATTTCGAACTGGTCGGGCCGAACCGCGCCGGCGACATGTGGAAGATGCTCCTCGCGTTCAATCATATCCCGGGCTTCTTCCAGGCCGCCGTCCCCATGAGTAGCAGTTACTTCGATCCCAGCGGCTGGCCGACGATGACGCTGGTCGAAAACACTCCCGCCATCCAGGTGACGATGGATGACCTGCCGGGGTTGAAGGACAGTGTGGCGGCGGTGAAGATCAGCGCATCCAACCCGACGACGCAGCCGGTGACGTTGAACGTCCTCGCCCAGATCGAGGAGTGGAAGGACGCGAAGACAACGGAAGATTTGTTGAAGAAGGAGCAGACCCTCACCGTCGCGCCCGGCCAGACGGCGGAGTTCAAACTCAACGAGAAACTGCCGCGCGACCTCGGCAAGAACAAGGGCGGGCTGTATTGCCGTGTGATGCAGGGTGACGGTTCGACGGGGCTCACCGCAGGCCACGTGCTGTACCGGTACTACGCCTTCTTCACCCCCGGCTATCCGGAAAACTGGGTGAAGTACACGCCGCCGGCAGCCGCGTTCCCTTTGAGCGGCACGTTCAACCCGGTGCGCAATAATTTCCAGATTCAGGCCGACTCCTACTACCTTGACAAGCCTGAGTTGGTGAAGCAGTTCCGCTTCCAGGTTACCCGCGACGGCGAGTCCCAGCCGATCGTGCAAGGTGTGATCGACAAGGCGGAATACGGTCAGTTCACACGCCTGCTTCAATTGCCGGCGCTCCAGGAGGGCAAGTATGCCGTCGAGGGCATCCTCGACACCACCGATGGGAAATCGCTCGGCCCGGTGACCACGCGCTTCGAGAAACTCGGTGAAGCCAAGGTGTTTGCCGCATGGTGGAACAACAAGCTCGGGAACAGCGAGCGGGTGATTCCGCCGTTCGAGGCGATCACGCGCAAGGGGCAGACCGTCACTCTCTGGGGACGCCGGTGCACGCTCGACGCGCTCGGCTTGCCGGCGGAGATCGTGTCGCAAGGTCAACCGGTGTTGGCCGCGCCCGCCCGGATCGTCGCCGTGATCGGCGGTAAGGAGCAGAGCATTGACCTGACCGGCAAGCTTCGGTTCACCGAAGAGAAACCGTGGCGGCATTCGTTCAAGGGTGAAGCCAAAGGCGCCGGACTCGTCTTTACCGCGACCGGCAGCATCGAGCAGGATGGGATGGTGCTGGTGAATCTCACCTACGCGCCCGCCGGTAAGGAACCGGTGACGGTGGACGCCCTGCGGATCGAGTTCCCACTTTCCGCGCAGGACGCCGAGGCGATGAACTGTATGGGGCCGGGCGGGAACTTCGCCTCGCTGGCGGCGAAACTCCTCCAGGTGGACAAGATGGGGCGGTTGTGGAGCACGCTTGAGTTGGGACGGGGCGGTTCGGGCATGACGGTCGGTTCGTTCTATCCGGATGTCTGGATCGGCAGCGAGCGGCGTGGGTTCTACTGGTGGGGCGACAGCGATCAGGGTTGGGTACCGGAGGACGAGGTGCCGGCGCATGAGGTGTTGAGGGAAGACAGTGGGCAGTTGGCAGTGGGCAGTAGGCAGACTAAGAGTGGAGCTGTGGTGCTGCGGAACAACCTCATCGGCAAACCGTATCTCCTGAAGGGGGCTCGGACGCTGACGTTTACCTACAACGCCACGCCGTTCAAACCGTTCCCGAAAGGCTGGCGAGCGACGATCAACGCCGAGGACGGCACGTTTTCCGGGCCCCACAAGCAATACACCGACACCGTTACGGGCAAGAAATACGACGGCACGCAGTGGCTCTCCGCGCCGTCGGCGCCGGAAGACTGGTCGCGTGTGTGGGGTGAATTCAAGACCAATGCCGACGCCAAGGTCAAGGCGGTTCAGCCCTTTGACCCGCTCGCGGCCCGGCGTACAACCTGGGTGCACAACTCCCTGGCGCTGATGGGCTACGGGCCACCGACTGCGGACGGCAGAGTCGCCGGTTACTTCGCGCCGGAATGGGGCGAGAACACCCTGGGCGACGTGCAGCGCGATTATGAGATCTGGCTGGCATCGCGCGCCATCACCGAAGGCGGGCTGCGCTCGATCTACTGGGACATCACGTTCATCAAGGAGTGGACGACAATGCAAAACGGAATGGCCTACGCCTTGCCGGATGGCCGCACGCAGCCCACTTTCAATGGCCTGAACATCCGCCGCCTGTTCATGCGCCTGATGTCGCTGATGGACGAACATGGCCTCGCGCCGGGCAGCATGACGGTGCATTCGAGCAACTGCTTCCCGTTCCTCGCCTATCCCTGGGTGAGCGCCGGGTTGGATGGCGAGTGGGCGTTCATCACCGATGCCTCCACAAGGGACTGGGTGGATAACTATCCGGCCGACCGAATGCGCGCCCTCAACACCCCTCAGAACTACGGCGTGCCGCTGACGTGGATGAGCATCAACCAGATCACCGACCCCGTGAAACGCGGCAAGGTTTGGCGTGGCTACTACGACTGGACGCGATTCCATGACTGCAATTGGTACGGCTGGGACGGCTACAGGCCCGGCGATAAGTTCATCGATTTCGGACTCAACGACGAGCGCCTGCAATACGTTCCGCACTGGCGCAACACTGCCATCACCAGCAGCGATCCCGACGTGCTCGTGGCCTACTGGCAACTGCCACAGCGCGTGTTTGTCATGGCGTTCAACTATGACGGAAAGGCCGTGAAGAATCCGGTGCTCAAGGTGGACTTCGCCAAGCTCGGCCTTATGGCGGGCCCGGCCTCTGTTTCCGAACTGCGCGGCAAAGATAATCGCAACGGCCAACTGCCGGAAATGGATTCGGTGCCGGTCCTCGATGCCGCCGGTAACACCGTGTCGGTGTCGGAGCTGCAACCGCACACCGCCTGTTACTTCGGCCTCCGTGTCGAGGATTCTGCCGACGTCGCACGCGTCCGCAAAGAGTTGGCCGGCGTTAATGCGCAACTCACCGACGCGATGTTGGATTGGGGGGTAGTCGCCAAGGACACGAAGTTCGTTCCCGCCAGCAAGGCCAGTGCCCCGGTTATCGCCATGTGGGAACTTCCCGACAGGGTTCTATTTGCGGTGACCCATACCGGCGCCAAGGAACAGCCGGTGACGATTGACGTGGACTTGGACAAGCTCGGCCTCGTGCCGAAACTGCCGTGGCAGGAATTCATCCGCGTCCGCGACTTCGATGGCGGCAAATCCACCCTGGACTTCTACGGGCGGAAGCTCTCGCTCGGCAATCTCAAACCAGGCCAGGTCCGCCTGGTGGGCATTCGGCGCTATTAAGAGGTAATTGATGACAACGAATGCGGCGTGGTGACCTGGGACGTGCCGATCCAGAAGTTGGGACTAATTCCGAAACCGTTCATCAGTCAGTTGGCGGCGCTCCGGTGTTTGGAACGGAATTTAAGCTCAACACGAAAAGGAGACATCGTATGAACAGAACAATCGCAACATCGTTAATCACCGCGACACTGGTTGCCTGCCCGATCTTCAGCCATGCAGAGGTCAGCATCACCACGGCCGCCGACCGCTCGGTGGCCGTCACGACTTCGGTCTATACCGCCCGGATTGATGCCATGGGCAATCTGGCAGAATTGTCCGTGAAGGGCGCGAAGGCCTTCACGCACCAGTTTGGTGATCCAGGGAAACCGCCGGCGGAGGCGCCCTCGATCAATGTCGTCAATCAGATGGTCGCGGTGCGTTCCGGAACGATGCGCATCGAGTGGAACTTTGGCGAGGACAGCATTCAGGCGCTCATGGAAGGGTACAACTTCGAGTGTCAGCTCGATCCCTCGATTAAAGCTGTGATTGTAGCCGGAGGGAAAGGCGGCCCGGCAAAAGAAATGTATGGCAACAGCAACGCGTTAGTATTATCCAACGACTTGACCGTCGCTTACGCGGTGTGTTTTCACGCCGGTGCCGGTCGTTTCGTTCCCACCGGTTACTGCAATGGTACGCTCAAGTCTGGGGCTCTATTGGAATTTACCCTGAAGCTCGGTGCGCCAGCCGACGCGGCGCAGATGCTGGGGCGGGTAGATTTGGACGCGGTCGGGATTGACCGTGCGGTTCTGACGCAAAACGGCAACCAGGGCGGATACATCCCGCATTTCAGCGATCCCTCGAAGATCGTGCTGAAGTCGAAACAGGAGAACCTGAGCAAGCAGGAATTTACATTGAACCAGAAACTCACTGTGTTGGATCACTATGTGGCGGGCAAGCCGGTCTTTGAGCAGGCGCAGCCGGCCACCCTGGCGGCGGAGCAGAAGGGCAAACTCACCTGGAACCTGCCGGCGTTGCCCCCAGGGTTCTACTACGCCACGCTGGACGTATGCCGGGGCGAGCACAAGATGAACTCGGCGGCGCTGACCTTCACGGTGGATCTGCCGCACTACACGCACCCGCTGACGCGGCCTGCGGATTTCGCGCAGTTCTGGAAAAGCCAACTGGCCGCTTTGCGCGCCATCCCGTTCGATGCCAAGCTGACCAAGGTGCCGGAGAAGAGCAGCGAAACGGCGGTCTGGTACGACCTGGAACTCACCATTGCTGGCGGCAAACGGCTTCAGACCTTCCTGCTGGTGCCGCGCCATCCCGGCAAGTACACCGCCCAGTTCGGCGGCGGCGACAAGGCCACGAACCCGACAACGGTGTTCCTCAACATGCCGATCAAAGAGGTCGGCATGATGACCTACACCTACTGGAAGAGCCGGGAGGACAACAACATGCTGGAAAGCTATTTGTTCGTGGTGCGTCTCACCGATTACCTGCGCAGCCGGTCCGACGTCAGCGGGATCTATCTGTTTGGTGCCAGCCGCACCGGGCCGATCCAATTCGTCAACGCGGCGCTTGATCCATCCAAGATCATTGGCGTGGACATCCATGTGCCGACCTCGGCCGGGATCGGCTGGGTTGACAAGCCATACCGTGCCTGGGGAGTGCCCAACCAGTACAACCCAGCGGATCCCAAGCAGGTGGCCGCCTTTACCGCCATGGCCGCCTATTTCGATCCGGTCAACTTCGCGCCCGACATGACGGTGCCGTGGATCACTGCCTATGGCCTCGACGACGGCCTGTCGCAACCGCAGGGGATTGAGGCGATGTTCCAGTTTTCACCGGCCAAATGGAAACGCATCAGCCGCGATCCTGGCGGCCACCAGTACAGCCCCGGTTTCCAGAAGCTGCAAAAGGAACTTGCGGCGCAGGTGCAATCTACAGCCGCGCCGGCCACGAACGAACGGATTCTGAAAGACCACTGAACAACAGCCAACGAATGGAAAACCGTATGAATAAGACACTAGGCCATCTCCTTTCACTTGCGGCTCTAATCGCCCTGCCGGCTCTCAGTCAGGCCGAGGTCAGCGTCACACCCGCCCAGACCGGTGCGCCATGGCGTTGGGAGGATCGCCGACCGATCGCCCAGTTGTTTATCTCGCAGCAGGCCAACCGCACCACGGCTAATCCGGACGGTTACCTGAACCAGGACGTGAACGTGACCAGCGAGGAGGGGTGCGCGGCTTTCCGCACGAACCTGCTGGCGTACGCCGACCGTTGCGTCAAGATCATCAAGGATATGGACGGGCAAGGGGTTGTCGTCTGGGATCTCGAGGGCTACAGCCAGCCAAGCATGGTGTATGTCGGCGACCCGCGCATTCTACCGGAGTACGCGCCGGCCATGGACAAGGTGGCCGACGAGTTCTTCCAGAAATTCCGCGAGGCCGGCCTGCGGACCGGGCTTACGATTCGGCCAAACCGCATTTTCCGCATTCCGCCCGAGGGCGTCGCCAAATGGGGCAAATGGGGCTATCTCCTCTATGACGACCAGAAGGACAACGTGGTCAAAGAACTCGGTGAGAGGATTGCCTACGCCAAAAAACGCTGGGGCTGCACGCTCTTCTACATGGACTCCAACGGCTATGAGACCTGGGAGAACGGCAAGAAGAAGAGTGTGACGATTCCCTCAACCATGTTGAAGCAGTTACGCGATCTGCATCCCGACGTGCTGATCATCCCGGAACACCCGACGCCCGGCGGCCATGAATGGACGGCCCAGTACCGCGAACTGCGCGGCGGCTGGAAAGGCACGCCTGACGCTGAGCGGCAGCATTATCCCGGCGCTTTTTCCGTGCTCTCATTGGGCGGCGGTGTGCCCGACGCTATCGAGCAGAATTGGGAAGCCCTCGCCACGAGCATTGCCCAGGGTGATGTGGCGTTCTTTGAGGGCTGGTATCCCTCCGGAGGAAACCGGGAAGTGAAGGAGCTCTACCGCCAGGCCGACTACCAGAAACGGGCCGCCGAGGTAGAGCCGGGCGCGAGTCTGGAGCGGTTATTGACGTTGAGCGGCGACAAGACTACTGCGGTGCGTTTCAACGCCGTCCGCGCCTTGACGGTCAAGCGGGACGTCGCCGCAATGCCGCGACTTCAGGCGATGCTGAAGGAAGAGCAGGAATGGCTGGTCCGCAAGGAGGTCATTGTGGCGCTGGGCATGATCCAGGGCACCGATGCGATCCCGATGCTGGTTGCCGAGGTCGAGCGGGCGAATTATGGGGAGCATCTCGCAGCTTTGGAACAGTTGCGCAAACACGGCGAATCGGCCTTGCCGGCGGCACTGAAACTGGCCAAAGGCGCCAAGTCGCAGACCCGGGTCGACGCCTCCAGTCTGCTGGGCTCCATCGCCACCAAACCCGCCGCGGAAGCGCTGGCGACGCTGCTGGGCGACAAGGACCCACAGGTGCGAAAACAGGCTGCCGCCTGTTTCAAGAAGATCCCCGGCGCCGTCAAGATGATTGTCCCGGCTCTGGGCGATGACGGCAAGGAGCCCGATGCGGCGCTGGAGTTGGACGGACACGCGGCGCGATGAAACCCGCCGTGTTCAGTCTGTGAACCAAGAAGTAACAATAATACGTAACACAAGTGCAGTAACCATGGGTGAGGTATTTCAAAACGAAGGTGGCAATTGGGAATATCGCACGGCGAGGCGGGCGTGATGGTGTTGAGCAAGGTGACGACGCCCATCGCCTTCCAGGGACTCGACCTGAAGGCGCTGCCCGAGTGGAACGGGCGCAAGGCCCCGACCGTGGTCTATGCCTTGCCACAAGGCAAGCGCGTGGGCGCCACTGAGCCGACCGTCATGGTGTATGGCGAACTTGATGACGTGGCCAAGTATCGCAAGGACGTCGGCGACCTGACGAAGAGCAACTTCCTGCACGTCTATCTCGACTACCTGCGCTGGCTCGATTACGCCGAGAGCCGCGGCAAGGCCGACTGGAGCCGCTGCTTTGCGCCGGCCGGCAGCCGGGGCGGCCCGATGGTCATTGCCGCCGCCGCCCTCGATAAGCGCATTGCGCTCATCTGGATGAACGTCGGCACCTGCAACCGCTGGGACTGGCAGGTCCAATATACTTGCGGGTGGGGGCCGTACCTGACCGACCGGCAGCCGGGTCAGTCCGAGGCGGAGTTCCTCAAGGTGTTGGGGTACTTCGACCCCTCGCACTTCGCCGAGCGCGTGACCATTCCGGTCTGCGCCTCGTGGGGACTGATGGACGGGCTCTCGCAGATCAACGGCCAGCTTTCGATGTGGGTCAACCTGCACGGCCCGAAGTTCCTGGAACTGCGCGAGTGGGGCGGGCATGACGAAAACACGCCTGCCTACTCGGATCTCGGCACGCGGGTGCGTTAAGCGTTGTTCAGCGGCCAGCCGCTGCCCTAGGCCGGATCGCTTGGCTTGAACTGGGACTGTGACACACGAATCAAAAAGGAGTATTAAATGAAAGTTGAATCCCATGCGATGTTGTCGATGAAAACCACTCTTGATATCCCCCTGCCGCCGTATGTCGAGCGTAGCCGCAATCTGGTGCGGTTTTGCCGTCACATGCCGCATGAGCAACTTCACGACTGGTTTGTCGCCGATTTCGGGTTCCGTGCCGAGTTGAGCCGGTTCTCGTTCCTCAAGAACTACGGCTCGCTTCCCGGACCTGATGAGGCGTTTTCGCATCTCCAGATGGATGCCCGGCCCCTGTTCGAGAAGTTGCTGGGAATGGAGATGGACTATCCCGGCGCGCCATACAGGCTGCAGCCCTATTCCTCCATGAATTACTACCGTTCGCACATCGAGGAGGTGTTCCATCACACCGGGCCGCAGCACCACCCGTTCCCGCCGGTCGAGGGGCGGTGCGTGATGTTCTTCACCGCGACCGACGTGCTGCGCGTCGAATTCGAGCTGCGGAACAAGTCGGCCGCCGATGTGGCGGTCAAGGTGCGCTGGTTTTCCCGCCCGTCCGCCGGTCTGAGCCACTCCTTGGAGCTCCTGTCTGACGGCTTCCGCCATGCCTGCGTGCAAAAGGTGATGCGGGATTATGAGGCCTCGGCCACGGTGAGGGGGGGATCTTCAAAATCCAGAATTCAGAATTCAGAATTCAGAATCCAGAATGCGGAATTGGGGATCCCGGAGAAGGAATGGTTCTAAGGACCGACTGGGAGGCGGTGACCTTGGCGGCCAAGGAGACGCGGACGTGGGTGTTCGAGGTGCGGTTCAATGACGCCGTACTCCAAGGTGGGCCGCTGAGCCTTGCCGGGGCGATTGAAAACGTCGAAGCCCGGTATGCCGCATTGCCGGAATTGCCCGCCGAGTGGCGCCGTTTCGAGCCGCTGGTGCTCCGGGCCGCGGGTATCGTGCTCAACAACCGGTTCCTGGAGACCACTCCGAACGGGAACTGTGTGCCGACCCTGCACGGCGGCAAATGTGGTGTCGAGGCTGCCTGGTTCTGGGATTCGTGTACCTCGCTGCTCGGAGTCGGCCTGATGAATGATGAGGCGACAGGGTGGGGGACGTACCGATTGTTCGCTGACGGGATCGCCGCTGACGGCAAGCCGTTTGTGAGATACTGTGACGGGCAATATGTGGAAGGGGCACAGAACCCGATCCTGGCTTGGGGTGTTTGGAACTTTTACGCGCTTTGCCCGGATCGTGAAGCATTGGCTTACTGTTATCCCGCCCTGAAGCGCTACGTGGTGTGGTGGATGCGGAAATGGGATCTCCGCGGCCAGGGTTTGTACGTGTACGCCTCGGGCATGGGCTGCACCGGGCTCGACGACGCCTTGCAGTGGTGCGAGAACTTCCCCATCGCCCTCCAGCCCGGCGAAACCTGGCAAGGCAAGGACTGGGGCCATCCCCGTGCGGATCTGTTCGAAAGCGTGGACACCAATTGCCATCTCTATCTTGAAATGAAGGCCCTGGCGTTAATGGCCCGGGTGCTCGAACTGCCGCAAGGATCCGCAGAGTGGGAGCAGCGCGCGTCGGCGCTGGGCTAAAAGATCCATGCGCGGCTGTTCAATCCCGAGGCCGGTGTCTACCAAGCGCGCAGCATCGTGGACGGCCGCTTCAACGACATGGTGTCGCTGGAGAGCTTCCTGCCGATCTATGCCGGCATCACGCCGCAACCGCTGGCGCAGAAGATTTGCCGGGAATTCCTTCTCAATCCCGACCGCTTCTACACCACGCTACCGTTTCCGACCCTCGACCGCTCCAACGAGGCTTTCCGGAGCAGCGGCACCCTGTACCAGCCGCCCGAGTATCCCGGCGCGCTGGTCCAACAGGCCTATTGGATCGGACGAACCTGGTTGAACTACAGTTACTGGATGGTGGGCGCCCTGAACCAGGCCGGCCTCGTGAAGGAAGCCGACGCGGCAGCGGAGAAGATTCTCGACGCGGTCAGCCGCAGTGAGAGCATCTATGAATGCTACGACCCACTGACCGGCACCGGAACCGGCCACGCTGAATTCCCGTGGGGGGCGGCTTCAACGCTGGCCTTGGCATACCGGCTTTACCGTCAGGGTCCGCTTGGGGGAGTAGGTTAATCACTTATTCCAGAAACGTTGACGGCTTATTGCGCCGGGACAGGATCGGCAAACGGAAGCGCTTCCACGGAATATAAGGGAAACGACAGCAGTTCGAAGGTCACATCGGCCACCTCCTGGCCCACGCGTGCGCGATAAACCGCCGTCACTTTCGATGCCGGATTGAGATCAAAACGCACGGCCTGGCGCGCTTTCTTTTCCACCACGAACTGCTGTAACGACTTCAATGAACCGCCGGCGCCGGCCTTGACTTCGATCGGTAGAATCCGTGAGCCCCGCGCCACGACATAGTCGACCTCGGCATTGTTGGTCTTGCCCTCCCGGATCCAATAGTGGAGCTGTGGCCTGCCGTTTTCCAGATAGGCCAGATGCTGGCCGACAAACTGCTCGGCCAACGGGCCCTCGTTCACCAGGGTCTGCCCGGTCGCCTCCGCAATGTCGTTCCAGCGGCCCCCGCACAGGTGATTGACCATGCCAACATCCATGAAGATCAGTTTGTAGGTCTCCTCGTCCGTTTCGGCGGCAAGCGGGACCCCCGAGCAATGGGAGGCAACCACTTTCTGGCACACCTGGGCGAGGCTCAACAGTTCGATACAGGCTTTGATCTCCCGCGCACGTTCTTCGCGGGATAGATTGACGTACTTGATTTTCCGTCCGATGTTGCGAGGTATCTGTGCGAAGACCCGCCGGAGCCGGATAAGGTCGGTGTGTTGCGCATATTTTGAGAAGTCATCCTGATAGGTCTCGGCAATCGACCGGTGTACCTCCTGGACCTCGGACAGGGAGCCCGTCTCGATGAACACCTGCACCGCCTCGGGCATGCCCCCGAC
>Ga0194062_1000480_pt1 | contig 16875 bp, 17 predicted proteins | sample SepL2225m_MetaG_FD_155481 | JGI IMG/M metagenome (GOLD analysis project Ga0194062, IMG submission 155481) | Anoxic zone freshwater microbial communities from boreal shield lake in IISD Experimental Lakes Area, Ontario, Canada - Sep2016-L224-25m | ecosystem: Environmental > Aquatic > Freshwater >... | reverse complement strand
GACCAAAGTATAACTTATATTTAAAGTTATGTCTGATGCTCTCAATTTCATTTTCTATAATTTTTAACATAATATTTATTTATTAGATATTAAAATATTGTTCTTGGCTTTACAAATCTTTCATTTCCTATCTAGCACTAAGCGGTGACTTCAACCCACTCCCACTCCCAATCCCCAACCACACCCAAAAAAATCCTAGCATAATTCCGGCGTTAAATAAATTGAAAACGATTATGCCTGTCCATGAGATAAGCACGAATAAAGCGAATGTTTTTTGTTCCAAATCAACTTCTCGATAAAATGCTATAATTGCACGAACAAAAATTGTAATAAAAATAATTATCAAACTCACAAAACCAATAATGCCACTGCCCAGATAAGTTTCCAAAAATATATTACTGGAATTAAGATTGATACCGCGAGCATCTTTTCCCAAAACGGTTGCAATATTTTCCCAACCAATTCCCAAGATCGGATGTGCTTTAATTTGCAACCAACTTTTACGATAGACTTCGGCACGCACACTTACATTTGGATCGTCTCGCTTAATTTCTGTCACAAACCGCCCTTGTTTTTTTTCCGTTTCAATTTCTTCTAAGTTAATTTGACGACAACCATATTGCGTCAATTCGGAAATATCGTGAATTGTTACGCCCGTAGAGACGCATTGCAATGCGTCTCTACCGCAATCTGGATTACAAGATATTGTAATTTTTTGCAATCCGCCAGTGCTCACGGCCCGATCAAAAAGTTGAAAAGTCGTTAGTTGAAAAAAATAAACTATTCCAAGACTAATAAAAAACGCTGAAATTATTCCTAGCTTTATTTTTATAATAACTTTCCACTGCCAGCCATAAAAAATAGCTACTAAAAATAAAATTGTCATAGCAATTGCTCCCAACCAAGCACTGCGAGCAACAGAAATAATCAAAAGAGTGAAAGCTAAAATTAAATAAACATAAATTACTGCCAAGCTCGTTTGCTTTTTTAATTGGTTTTCTTCATCCCCTTTTTGAATAAAAAAATAAATTAAAGCAAACAAGCTAGTAAGAATTAAAATTAAATATAGCCCCAGCCAATCTGGCTCAGTAAGTGTGCTGTTTGGTCTGCCGGGCATAACGGCAAAAGAATTTAATTTATGCGCAAAGCGATTGTTTTGCCAAAAGCCATATAGCATAATAACTAGCGATGAACCCAGAAAAAATGGCAAACTTTTTTTCAGATCAACCGTATTCTGAATATAATTTCTCGTCAGCAAAAATAATATCGCAAAAGAAAAAAGAATTAACGCAAACTTAATTCCTGCCAAAGCATTTTGCGAATTAATAATATTCAACAAACCGGCTAGCGGAATTAGGAAAACTAAATAATCCAGCCAGTTTGGTCGAACTAATTTAAAATATAATTTTTTGGTCAGAAACTTAATTGCGATTGCCAAGAAAAGCAACCCACCAATAAGTTGATATGGTCGCAGAATAATTCCCAAACTTTCCGGAGCAAGATTGATATTTTCCATGGCAATTGTTCCCACAAAAAACATGAACGCCCAACCTGGTCGATATAGTGCAAGTGCCAAAACTAAAAATGCAAAAAAAACAAAATCCCCCGTTCGCATTGGCAAGACGCCCAAATTATTAAATAAAATCAAAAAACAAACCAAAAAAAGATTAGTTATAACTAAATATGTTTTAGTGTTGTTGAATTTATTTATTTGTTGTTTGAGATATGCTAGCATAAAATTTATTTACAAACTTATCCCAAGAAAAAAACTTGGATCGTTCACGGCCTCTTTGCGACATTGTGTCGCGTAAATGTTTATCCGTCAAGACCTTTTTCATAACCAGCGAAATTTCTTTTGTATCATCAGTATGACAATAGAGCACGCTATCTAATCCCACTTCTGGCAAAGAAGAATTTTTGGCAGTGATGACTGGCGTTCCTTGACTCATGGCTTCAAGCACCGGCATGCCAAAACCTTCATAATGTGATGGATAAATAAAAAATAAAGCGTTTTTGAAAAGAGCTGGCAGATTTTCTTGTGGCACTGCTCCCAAAAATTTAATTTGTTTTGTCAGATTAAGTTCTTTGACTAATTTTTCTGCATCAATTGCAAGCGATAAATTTGGCAAAGGTTTTCCGTAAATCACTAATTTTGGCATTTCAGAAATGAAAGATAGATTTTTATTTTTTTCCCAAAGCAATTTATAGGCACGAATTACGCCATCAATATTTTTGCGAATCTCCATTCCCCCGCCAGCAAAAATATAGCCAGAATTTAGTTTATATTTTTTCAAAACTTTTTTACTTTTTTCTGTTGAAGCTAATTTTTTATAAATTTCATCTATGCCAATATAGTTTGAGGAAATTTTGTCGGCTGGAATTTGCAAATGTTGAATTAGATCTTTTTCTGTTCGGCGAGAAACTGTGAAAATTTTATCGGCACTGGCAATGGCTTTTTCCATCAATACTTGATAGTGTTTTTTTCTGACATTGTCCAAATATTTTGGAAAAAGACTCGGAATAATATCATGCACGAGCATTAGGTGTTTTATGTTTGTATTTATTTTTAGGATAGTTGGACATTGATAGAGACTAAAAAAAATATCGCAACCATCTTTTTTAATTTGTTGTGGCAAAAGATATTTTTCCCACCAAATTTTGCGAACTAAATCATCTCGCCGATAAACGGGCAAAAGAATTTTTTTTTGAAAATTTTTCGGCAAACAAAAACCCTTCGGCAAATCTTCTTCCAAATATAAAATAAATTCTGTTTTATTTTTCTGTTTTATTTTTTTAGCTTCTTCGGCAATCAATTTTTTGAGAAAATTAATTGTTACTTGCCCAATACCTGAATTGGCTTTGCGACAAAAAGAAGCGTTGATTCCAATTTTCATAATGACTTTACAATTTATAACACACTCGTTAGTAATAGATTAGCATAAAATACAACAACTGCAAAATTTTTTATCCCGCTTTATCTTTATTCATTGTCCTGCTAGAATAGAAGAAAGCTATGCTAGAAAAAAAGACTCAATTCATCATCAGTGTTACCCCTCTTATTAAGATTCCGCTTAGTCGTGATCAATTTTTTTATTATCTTTCAGCTGAAAAATTACCAGCTGGTTCACTTGTAAGCGTTCCTCTTTTCAAAAAAAATGTAGCTGGCGTTGTGATTGAAAATAAAAATAAATATTTTTCAAACAAAAAAATAACGCTTAAAAAAATTGATAAAGTTCTGGAAGAAAATTTTCTCACTGCAAAACAGCTGGCTCTCGCAAATCATATTTCCCATTATTATCTCGTTTCACTCGGTATCGTTTTGAAAAATTTTGTGCCAAAGAGAGTGTTAGGGAAAAATAGAAAAAAGATGCTTTGTCCTGAAAAGCAAGAAATGATTATTGCCAAAAAAATAGTTCTAACTGACGAACAAGCATTGGCCGTCAAATATATTTCTCAAAAAAATAAATTGCCTGTTTTGCTATTCGGTCCTGCTGGATCAGGAAAAACTGAAGTGTATATTCATTCAATCCTAGAACTTAAAAAACAAAACCCCAAAAACCAATTTCTAATTCTTGTGCCAGAAAAAACACTCACACCGCAAGCGCTGGAACGATACGGCGAATATTTTTCAAAAAAAGAGATTGTTCTTTTAAGTAGTAATTTATCTGGCAGTGCTTTTTTTGCCAATTGGCAAAAAATTAAATCTGGCGAAGCAAAAATTATTATTGGCACCCGCATGGCTGTTTTTGCCCCTTTTCAAAAATTAGCATTGATCGTGATTGACGAAGAACAAGACATGTCTTTCAAGCAATGGGAAATGAATCCTCGTTATGACGCCAGAATTGTGGCGGAAGAATTAATGCGATTGCATGATTGTCAGCTTGTGCGTGGATCTGCCACGCCCAGTATTGAAACTTATTTTAAAACACAAAATAAGCAATCTAAACTTTTAACGCTTTCTAGCTCATACTCACCAAAAAACATAACCACGCAAAAAGTGCATAGCACGGTTGAGCTAGTTGATATGAGAAAAGAACGCTGGACAAAAAATTATTCCTGCATCAGTAAAAAGCTAAAAAGTGAGATTGCTTATGCACTGAAAAACAAATTGCAAACAATTTTATTTATCAATCGTCAAGGTATGAGCAATTTTTCTGTTTGCAAAAATTGTAAAACAGTGCTTAAGTGTCCCGATTGTAATCGAGCTTTGATTTATGTTAACTCAGGAAAATATACTTGCACTCACTGTGCTTTTGTTTCATCAGTTATTCCGAGTTGTGCGAAATGTCAAGGAATTGAATTTGGGAATATCGGATTAGGGACACAAAAAGTGGAAAAAGAAGTGCAACACTTTTTTCCCGGAGCAAGAATTTTGCGTCTTGATTCAGGCACTAATAAAGAAAAAGATTTTCAAAAAATTGCTTATACTAAATTTTCCAGTGGTCTTGCTGATATTTTAATTGGCACACAAATGATCACAAAAGGTTGGGACTTGCCCCTTATGGAATTAGTTGGCGTGATTGATGCCGATAATATGCTCACACTTCCAGATTTTCGCATCGAAGAAAAAGCTTGGCAAGATTTAATGCAATTGTCCGGTCGCGTTTCCCGTCCTGGTGCTAAATTTCCTGGCAGAATAATTATTCAAACTTATCATCCGGAAAATAAACTGCTCAACTTGGTTGCTCAAAATGATTTTACGGCTTTTTATCAAAAAGAATTGCCTGATCGTGAATTACTGCATTATCCACCTTTTGGCAAGATTGCTAAGTTAGTCATTGAGGATTATAATCAAAAAAAGGTTATTGGTGAATCAGAAAAACTATATACACTTCTAATCAACGCAGAAACTGATTGCATTGTGAGTCTGCCGGCTGATTGTTTTGTGCCAAAAATTCGCAGACGCTATCGCCGACAAATAATCCTAAAATTTCAAAAGCAACTACCGGAAAAAATTTTAGTCTTGTTGAAATCACTTCCTGCTGGTTGGATTATCGATATTGATCCCATTTCTCTTTTATAATAAATATTTTTAAAATACTATGGCCTTGCTTCCGATTTTAATTTATCCCGATCCGCGTTTGAAACAAAAAGCGCAGAAAATAGCAGATCCCAAAAATCCACTTATTCAAGAGTTAGTTTTTGATATGCTAGAAACGATGAAAGAAAATAACGGCATGGGCTTGGCGGCCACACAGATAGGCAAACCACTGCGACTTTGTGTTATAAAATTTGAAAGAAAAACTTATATTTTAATTAACCCTAAATTCACAGCGAAATCTTGGGGAAAAGAAATCGCCGATGAAGGTTGTCTTTCTTTTCCCGGACAATTTATTTCGATTAAACGCTCCAAAAAAGTAACCGTAACGGCTCAAAATAAATCCGGCAAAGAAATCATTATCAAAGCCGAGGGACTTCTGGCAAGAGCCTTGCAACATGAAATAGATCATCTTGATGGAATTTTATATATCGAACGAGTTTAAGTTTTTTAAATTAAACGCTATGCCAAAAAAATCTATGCAACTTCGTCTTATTTTTATGGGCACATCTTCTTTTGCTGATACGATCCTCAAAGCACTTATCGCAAAAGAATATAATCTCATTAGTGTCTACACACAAGCCGACAAGAAAGTTGGTCGCGATCAAAATTTACAAAAAACAGCCGTAAAAATTACAGCTGAGGATAAGCAAATTCCCGTTTTTTCTCCGCTTAAATTTGGCGAAGCGGAAATTTTGGAACTCCAAAACCAAAAACCAGATTTAATTATTGTGACAGCCTATGGAAAAATTTTGCCAAAAAATATTTTAAACTTGCCCGGCTTTGGTGCAATTAATGTGCATGCTTCCCTGCTTCCCAAATATCGCGGGCCATCTCCAATCCAAAATAGCCTCTTGGCTGGAGAGCAAAAAACTGGCATCACAATTATGCTTATGGATAGTGGCATTGATACGGGAGAAATTCTTAGTCAAAAAGAAATCGCTATAACGCCCGATGAAACAAATGAAGAACTTTCAGAAAAATTGGCTAATCTTTCTGTTCCACTTCTGCTTGAAACACTGACGCTTTGGGTGGAAAGAAAAATCTCACCACAATCGCAAGATACTGCATCCGCCAGTCTTTGCCAATTAATCGAACGCAGTGATGGCAAAATAATTTGGTCAAACGATGCCCAAAAAATTTATAACCAATATCGTGCTTTTTATTCTTGGCCAGGAGTTTTTACTTATTGGCAACGCGGAGAAATAAATATCAGAATAAAATTAAACAAACTTTCGTTTGAAAAATCTATCACACCTGACAAATACCAGTTTGGTGAAGTTTTTCAATCAAGCGAAAAAATTGCCGTGCAAACAGGCCGTGGTATTATTTTTCTTGATGAGGTGCAAATGGAAGGAAAAAATAATTTAAAAATCAAAGATTTTCTTAATGGCAATCCCAATTTCATTGGAGCGATTTTAAAATAAAAAGTTATGTCAAATTTTAGCGAAAAAAAAGAAACAGACAATTTGCAAGCTATTATTGTTGGATTGTTTTTGATTATCTTAATCGCCACAATCACAATTTTCAAATCAAAAACCGGCAAAGAAAATAAACTCGAAAATAAACCAACGCCAACTCAAGCAGAAACAATCGATACCACAAAAATAAAATCAATTACGCCAGAAGAATTAGCAAAAAAAATACAAGCCAGAACTGATTTGATTATTGTGGATATTCGTGATGAAAATCCATACAAGGCCGAGCATATTATTGATTCAATTAATATTCCCAGCTCAAAATTAGCTTCCTTCCCTGACCTAGTTGCCAAAAATAAAGCTTGTATTTTAATTGATGCATCAGGAGAAATTGCTTTGATTAATGCTATGGCTGATAATCTCTCTGCTAGTGGTTACAAAAATATTGCTTATCTTGCAGGTGGATTTACTTCATGGAAAAATAATTCAAACCCCACTATCAGTATTGGAAATCAAAAATCTTTCACGGATCAAGCGAAAGTGAAATATATCAACAGTCTTGATTTAAAAAACAAAATAGCCACAGAAAAAAATCTCATTATCATCGATACCAGAAAAAATACTGAATATGCCACGGAACATTTAACGGGTGCAATTAATATTTTTCTTGATGATATTGAGAAAAAAAGGAAAACAATTCCTATGGGAAAAAATATTATTCTTTATGATAATGCCACACTCGGAGCATTTAAAGCGGCCACCAGATTATTCGATTTAGGTTTTTCTAATACGCTAGTGCTTTCCGGCGGACTAGACGGCTGGAAAATAAACGGCTATGCCACAACAAAATAAAAGGCTATTTCTTTCTCATTCTACTATTGCCAAAATATCTTCTGCCTTAAGAATTAAACAATCTTCCATATTGATTTTAATTTCTGTTCCACTATATTTAGCAAAGATGACGGTTTGACCTTTTTTAACTTGAATTTTTTCACTTTCCCCAATTGCCAACACCGTGCCTTCTTGTGGGCGATCGGAACTAACCGCTTCTGGCAAAAAAATGCCTGATTTAGTTTTTTGACTAGCTTTAACTAATTTAACTAACACATTTTTTCCTAATGGTTTGATATTTTCTTTTTGCATATAAAATAAATTTTTAAAAATTAACTCCTAATTAACAACGCGATCTTCTTTTTTATTTTCTTTTAATATATAACTATACAAGAAAATTGCCTGTGAGGCAAAAAGTTTTAAAATTTCTATATTTTTAGGCTTACTTTCTTCGTTTTCATCATAACCGGCAACAATAATATAGCTTTTTATTTCTCCAATCTTTCGTGGTGATGAAATGATCAAAATATCTTCTTGTTTTTTGACATTAATATTTTCACCCATATCCACCATATCTTTATTGGAAATATTCAAACTATTGTGTTGTGAAAGACTAATCTCTTTCTCTATTTTATTTGTTTTTAAATTAATAAAGCGAATCATAGCAGAATCAGCCTTGAGCAAAAAATTAGCTGCATTAATAATAGATTCATAAACTTCTTTTTCTTTTTTCTTGTCCAGAGCAGAAAAATCAGCTAAGTCTAGTGTTACATCCATGAGAATATCCATTTTTCTATTTACCTCGCCGATATAACTATATGAATCAATCAAATCCTTCATGGCCTGATTCATTTGTTTTTGTGTATTTGCTTTTTCTTTCTTTTGAAAAGCAATTCTTCTTTCATTTTGAACGAAAGTTAAAAAAGCAACAGAACCTAAAATAAAAATAGCCGCTTCCTCTGCTCGCTCTTCCGCTAAAAAAGAAATATTCCCCCTAATAATATCGGGAATCATGATGGCAATAGAGAAGATGATAGCAAAAATCCAATACATGTTTATTTAAATTTAATTATTTTTCAGCGCTTCAAGTAAAAAAATTTTTAACTGTTCCAACTTGTCATGATCGTGAATTGAAATGCTTAGCACGGCGGAATTACTTTTTTGCATTTTTTTAATTTTTTTCTCAATGATTTTATTATCATCCATCAAGTCTGTTTTAGTAAATAAAATAATTTCTTTTTTTTCGATTAACTCTTTGGAATATTTTTCTAATTCTTTTCTGATAATTTTATAATCCCGCTCAAAATCAGTTGATTCAAGACTAATACAGTGCACAAGAATTTTTGTTCTTTGAATATGACGCAAAAATTTCATGCCCAAGCCTCGGCCTTCGGATGCACCTTCAATTAATCCGGGAATATCGGCGAGAATAATATTTTCCATCACACCCAAATTTGGCTCCAGCGTTGTGAAATCATAATTTCCTACTTTCGCTTTTGAGGCAGTCAATTCATTGAGTAATGAAGATTTTCCTGCACTCGGCAAGCCAATCAATCCAATATCTGCAATAAAACGCAACTCCACAAAAAAATCTCGCTCTTCACCAATGTTTCCCAGCTCTCTTTCTTTGGGAGAAGTATTGGACGGTCCACGAAAGAAAAAATTTCCTCGCCCTCCCGTTCCTCCACTAGCAACTAAAATTCTTTGACCAACTTTAATAATTTCTACTTGTTTTTTTGTCTTAAGATCATGCAGAACACTGCCAATCGGAATAGTTAAAACCAAATCTTTTCCACGATGCCCCTCTGAATTATCACTTTTTCCATTTTGTCCATTTTCGGCATAATATTCTTTTTTGTGTTTATATTTATTCAATGCCGATAAATTCGAGACACCTTCAAAATAAACGCTCCCACCATTTCCGCCTTTTCCGCCAGTTGGACCAAGACTCATCTTGACTTTATTAAAAGCCACGACGCCATCTCCTCCCCGTCCGGCAAAAATTTTTAATTTGACTTCATCAGTAAACAAAATATTTTGAGTTTAAGTTAATTATTTTTTAGGCACAGGATCATATCCGCCCGCATTCCAAGGATGACAACGAATAATTCTTCGCAAGCCTAGTCTTATTCCCTGAAAAATACCAAACCGCTCAACCGCTTCATAGGTGTATTGACTGCAAGTTGGATGAAAACGACAAGTTCGCTCAGAAACAAAATAAGAAAGTAGTCCCTGATCAAGTGAAAGTGTTTTTTGATAGAACCTTATAGCTAATAAAATAATTCGTTTCATCTTTTCTATTTAACTCTAGTTTAAGGCTTTTGTCAAGGAAATTTTGTTTATAATTTTTCCAAATATTTCAACTCATCTTCTCTCTCCGGATGAAAAACAATCTCCGTCAAACTTCCTGCTGGCAAATTATTCAAAAAATCAAGATTATAGCCCCAATCAAAACTGGTCATATAATCAGTTGTATTTAATTTTGTTTGTTTGATATTTTTTAAACTTTTTTTTCGTAATAGATTTAAAGCTTTTGAAATAAAATTATTATACTCAAAATCTGTTTTTCCGAAACGAATAAACGAAATATCATATTTTTTACTAAGACGAATGACAGCTCGCAAATATGGCGGAAAAAAGTGAATATATTCATGCGAACCAATACCATCTGGTGCTTTGCCAAAAATTTCCTCAAATTTTTCAATCTGAATCGCCCATTGCAATTCCACTTTCTCGGGAACGGTTTTGCCTAATAAATATCGCAACAAAAACATAATCACTCTTTTAATTGTGCCCTCACTCAATCGTCTGTCGCCTCGCCAATAGTTTGAATTATAATCCACTAAATGTAAATGAATATCAATCTTAACCTGAGAATTTTTCAGCTCACGAACCTCTTCCGCATTTAAATTTTCACTAATCATCACTTCGACACGATCTATTTTTCCCATTCTGACTGCTTTCAAAATATTGACATTCGCCAATTTGCTAATACCAAAATCATCGGCAGAAAAAACAGCTTTTTTTCGAGTTTCTTCGTTTAGCATAAAATTCTTGAATTAAAAAATTTACTCCACATCCCCCACTAGAAAAAAATCAAGTCGTGATTAGCTAATAATCTTTCTACTAAAACTTTTTGCCTCGTCAACAAAAAATTTCTGCCATTCTTCCTTTTCTAATTTCAAAACCATTCGTGGATAATCCTTGACTATCCTAGCAAGTAAAAATTTACTACCAAGCTGTAAATAATCAATATGCCAATCAAATTTTATTTTGGCTTTCTTGATCAATGTTTCTATTTTCCAGTTAGTCTCTTGAATAATCAAATATAAATCAATAAAATCTCGTGAACGCGGTTTTTGGTAGATGGTGAATAATTTATTGACCGCAATATCTTCCAAGCTATCCACAAATAATTCATTTCTTTTGATTTTTTGTTCAATTCTGGGAAATGGAAAATAAGTGAACTCTGTTTTTATTACCTCATCTTTTAAATAGAGGAAAATCAAATTTCGGTTAAAACTTTGTTGAATGTCAACTTTTTCTATGCCCAACAATTTCTTATTCTTGGCAAAAAATATGTTGATTGCCTGAATATCAAATTCTGATTCTGAAAAAAAATCCAAATCTTCCGATAAACGATGTTGCAGGTAATATTCCGCGAGCGCTGTTCCGCCAGTTAAATAAAAAATTTGGCAAATATCCCTATCTTTGCTAATCGCCTCCAGAATCTTAATTTGATTATCACTTAGGATTGTTTTGGCCATAAAATCAATTTTAAATATGCTTTTTTATTCCGATCAAGATTAAGAATTTTCCAATATTTTTTCAATTCTTCGCGATTGATTTTTTTTCCGGTCAAACCAAAATTAACCATTTGCTCTAATCGCCAAATAGTGTATTGTTTTTTGTCTTTTTTCAACTCAGTTGTATCAACAGACCAATTATGCATAGTTCAATTATACTTTAATTTTGAAATGAAATCAACTCTCTCCTCTTAAATTTATTCCACATCCCCCACCGCCTGCAATTTAATTAGTTTCTGATATAGTCCACCGGAAAGTCGTGAAAGTTCAATGTGATTTCCCTCTTCCATGACCATACCTTTTTCTAATACAATAATCTTATCAGCTTTTTTGATTGTACTCAAGCGATGAGCAATTACAATCACCGTTCTATTTTTTCTAATTTTATCCATGGCATCTTGAATCAACCGTTCTGAATGTGAATCCAAGTTAGAAGTTGCTTCATCAAAAATTAAAATTCGCGGATTGGCTAAAATTGCCCGAGCAATTCCCACTCGCTGTCTTTGTCCGCCAGAAAGTTTAATGCCTCGCTCACCAACTGTTGTGTCATAGCCGGACTTTAGTTGCAAAATAAATTCTTCGGCATTAGCAGTGCGGGCAGCCGCTTTAATTTCTTCCAAGCTCGCATTTGGTTTGGCATAAGCAATATTATCCCGAATACTACTATCAAAAATTTCCACTTCTTGCGGAACAATCGCCATAAATTTGCGAAAGGCATACAAATCATATTCTCTTAAATCTTTTCCATCCAATAAAATTTGTCCATCAGTTGGATCATAATGTCGATAGATCATACGCACAACGGTTGTTTTTCCTCCGCCAGATGGACCAACCAAAGCCGTTACACATCCAGAATTAATTGAAAAATTAACTTTATTCAACGCCCGATTAGTACTATCGGAATAACAAAAAGACAAATTTTTAAATTCTAGTCGGCCTTCAATGCTTTTTGGTTTTTTGCCTTTAGCTTTATTTTTTATTTCGGATTCTTCTTTTGATAAAATATATAATCTTTCTACTGCTTCACTGGATTCCATGATGCGATCATAGAGACGCGAGATGCGAAATAAAGAAAGCAAGGCTTTTTCTGAAATAGTATACACAAAAACAATGCTACCAATCGTAATCTGCCCACGAATTACAAGATAAATTCCAAAAATAAGCACACAGGCGCGACCAAGATCAATCACTAAATTTCTTGCGATATTGTATTGAAGGATTTTTCTAAATTCTTTGAGAACGCTATTTTGCACTTTTTTTGTTGCCTGTGCAAATTGTGCATATTCCCTCATTTCAGCCACAAAAGATTTCACTGTGTTGATATTTATAATCGATTGCGTCATAAGACTGGCGGCCACTTCTTGTTCATCAAAGCGTTTTTTACGAAAAGGAAAAACCAACGCATTCACCCTGAGCGTTAGAAAGATAAAAGCTGGCACAAAAATAAGCACCACCACACCAAAACGCCAATTAACCACAAACAGTGTTATAGTTGTAAAGATAATTTGAAAAATAGTAGGCGCCACTTCCCAAAAAAAATTACTAAACAAATTATCAATTTTATCAATGCCCCGATTTATTTTAATAATCTTACTGCCAGTATTTTCTTTTTCATGATAACCCAAGCTCAGAAAAACCATTTTCTTGTGAGCGTTATTTGACAGATAAGAAATAATTTCTACTAAGATTTTAAATATTTTGCTATCAGCGATATAATCCAACAGTGAAAAAATTTGATTGACCAAAAACATTGATCCAACTAGAAATAAAATAAACCCAAGTTGTTCTGCTTTAAAATTAGTAATTTTATCAATTATTATTTTTAACATATATGGCCCACTGAGATGCACTATTTCCATCACCATAATCAAAGCAAGCAAATGCTTAATTTGTTTTTGACTTGGCTCAAGTAGTTTCCAAATATGTTTCCAGAAAAGACTAAGATTGATTTTTGATTGTTCTTTTAGATTATTTCTCATGTGATTTTATTTTTTAATTCTGCCATCAAATCTAAATAAAATTTCAAATTATGCAACGAAGCTAAACGCAATGCTAGCGGTTCCTTAACCGCAAAAAGATGTCGCAAATATGCTCGTGAATAATTCTTGCACAATAAGCAATCACATTTTGCGTCCACCGGCGCAAAATCTGCTTTGAATTTTTCGTTATTAATATTGATTGTTTCATAAAAATTATTAGCTATAATTTTTTTTGTATTTTTTCGCAAGAAAAGTCGTCCGTGCCTGCCTTCTCGTGTTGGAATTACACAATCAAACATATCCACACCAGCCATAACAGCCGAAATAATTTCTTCTGGTCGTCCAAGACCCATCAAATAGCGCGGTTTATCTTCTGGCAAAATTGGCAATACCCATTGTAAAATTTCTGCCATTTTTTCTCGTGGTTCGCCAACTGCAACACCACCAATCGCATAACCATCAAAACCAATTTCCACAAGTGCCTGTGCACTTTTTTTTCGCAAATCTTCATACACGCCACCCTGAACAATCGCAAATAATAATGGTCGCTTTATTTTTTTTGTTTTTTGATTAAAATATTTTAAACAACGCTTTGCCCAAGCGGTTGTTCTTTCCACTGCAATTTCCACTTCCTTATGACTGGCAGGAAAAGGCGGACACTCATCAAAAACCATAATAATATCGCTATCCAAATTCAATTGAATTTCAATAGATTTTTCCGGAGTCATAAAATGTTTTGTGCCATTTTCTGGATCACAAAATTCCACACCTTCGTCAGTTATCTTAACACCACTTTTGCCAAAATTAGTTTTTGCCCGAGCACCCAGAGAAAAAACTTGAAAACCACCGGAATCTGTCAAGATTGGTTTATCCCAACGCATAAAATTATGCAGACCACCCGCTTTTGCAATCAATTCATCGCCGGGACGAAGCCACAAATGATAAGTATTGCCCAGAATAATTTGAGCACCAATACTTTCAAGCTCTTCTGGCATAATATTTTTCACCGTGCCTTTTGTGGCAATCGGCATAAAAAACGGGGTGTCAATCACTCCGTTTTTTGTTTTGATTTGACCACTTCTCGCGGTATTTTTTTTTGCTATTAATTTATACATTAATTAGTAACCTTAAAATTATTACCCAAGGCACTATCTTCAAGTAGACGCGTGCTTTTGCCTGAAACTATAGCAGAAATATTTTCACCTGTAAATAGATCCTTGGCTGAAAAAGTTGTCGCATTAAGCAAGGGCGCTTCGTCTCCAGCTTGATCAGGAGATGGTTTAATTTTCACTTGAAACGAAATTTCATTCCTCGCAGATATTATTCCCATGCCTGCAATAACTTTTCCCACATTCCAAGTAATTGAATTTGTTCTTTCGTTATACTGCAATGGCGATCCTTCTGGAAAAATTTTTCCCGTCATCACAACCGAGGTTGGCAATATCGTTTCCACTTTCGCATTTTCAATATCATTAGAAACATTAGCAATGGCAAAATGTATCGTGTATGTCGTTTCCTGTCCAACCTTCGGTGGAATTGGTCCTGAATTAGCAATATTAGTATCATTATAGAAACCGTTGATATTTAAAAGCAACTTAGAATTTAATTTTAAATCCATTTTATTACTAGAAATAATTTTATTTGTGCTAATTGGCGTTGGAATATCAGGACTATCAATTTTCGCTAAACTAGAAATAACAAAATTTTTATCATTTGCACTTGCCACAGGAATCATGCCCTTCACTTTCACGGAAAACTTTATTTTTCCACTCTGACCAGGCGCAAGATTTTTAAGTTCTGGATAATCAGAAGCTTTCCATGTAATTGTTTCATTGCTTGTGTCATAAAAGCCTCCGGCAATGTCAAGTGTTGTATAATCTAAGATTTTACTATTGAGCTGTTCTGTTATTATTACATCGCGAAGACCAATCGCTCCTTCATTTTTATAATTCAATTCAAACTGCAAATTATCACCAGCATTAATATTCAAATTATTAAGCCCATTAACTGTTTGTGTAATTGCCAAAGGCGATGATGCAATTTTAGTGCGAATAGTTTCTTCATTATTTTTAATGAATTGACCATTGCTATCGTTTGTGCCAATTGCAATTTTAGCAATTTTCATTTCATCACGGTTGCCTTCTAATTTCCCCACCACTCTTATTGTTCCGATTTGCCCGCCAGGCAAACTACCTAAATACCAAATATTATTTCCCTCAAAAGCTCGCGGATCAGCATTGGCAAAAGTAAAGCGCTCGGGATAATCAATTTTCAATCTGATATTTTCAAGTATTTCCGTGCCATTATTTCTATAAGTAATTAAATAATTCACTTGATCGCCAGTGGAAATACTTTGTGGTGCTAATACTTCAAGTGATAACGGAACAGAAGAAACGCCTATTGCCAATTGATCACTTGCCACAAATGTAGTATTAACCGTTGATGGCATATAAGCTAATTCAGCTTTTATTTTAATTAAATTTCCTTTGGGACTATATGTTCGTCCATTAAAAATAATTGCTCCTTCGCCACCGCCTTTAATATCTGCCAATTTCGCTGTGCTAATCATTGTTCCTTCGTTTTTAAATTGTGCATTACCTTCTGGCTTAAAATCTTCTGGATAATTTAGTTTAAGCACGACATTTTTCAGGTCAGCTGTATTGGCATTTTTATATTTTATTTCATAAGCAACTAAATTTCCACTTTTAACTTCTAGCGGTCCTTCCAGCGTAATCACTAATTTATTAGACGAAAAAAAAGATTGTTTGATTTTATAAAATCCCACCACCAAAAAAATTACCAAAAGCAAACCACCAAGAATCCACGCTCCGGTTTTGATATTTTTTCGATCACCACCGGAAATTGTCTCTTCATTTTCAAGCCAATCATCCTTAGGCAGTTCCGCTTTTTTTGATGAGCTTGAACTAATTGAATCAGAATTATATTCACTTTTTTCATGCCGAAAAACTTCTTTATGTGGCTCTTTTTGATATAGTTCATTTTTTATTTCACGCAAAGACATATTTTCTTTTTATTTTACTTTTTATCTCAATTTAATCTTACAACATTTTTTCAAGTTTAACAAATAAAATTATAATTTTAAAAAAACGCTAGAATAATCTAGCGTTTTTTTGGCTATCTCTTCTTTTTATTTTCGCTTATTTTTCTGCCGGTACTGGTTGTGGCATCATTCTCACGATATAAATCAGCGTAGCATTTTTAGTGGTTTTATCATAAGTTACATTAATATCATCACCCACTTTCAAATCAGCCATCTGACTGACTTTCCCCGCGTCCATAACTGGAGTAGCTCCTGTAATATTTAATCCGATGGATTCGTTAGTATTTTTAACAGTTAATAAATATTGATCAATCACCATTACCTTGCCCGTAAATGTATTAGTATTTTCATCTCCGCCTTTTTCAAGCACTCTATTATTAAGCATCTCATTTCTCTTAACTTCCAACTCGCTTGAAGATTTTGTTGTCACTGGAGCAACCTCTTGTTTTTTATTGATCTGCGAGACAATAAAAAAGATTCCGCCCACAAGCACGACTAGTGCTAAAATTAAAATGCTGCTTTTTTTTCGGTCCATATTTTTTTATTTATTATTTAATTAATTAATTGCTATTTATTAGATTAACAATTAAATATATATTACACCACAACTAAAAATCATGCAAATAAAAGTCTACTCCAACGCAACATGAGCCTGAAGAGGCTAAATCTGCTAAGATATGGGATGATTCACACCTAGTAAGCGTGACGCAAATCAAAGAGTTTTTGAAAATAACTGCTCTTG
>Ga0194062_1000479_pt1 | contig 16887 bp, 15 predicted proteins | sample SepL2225m_MetaG_FD_155481 | JGI IMG/M metagenome (GOLD analysis project Ga0194062, IMG submission 155481) | Anoxic zone freshwater microbial communities from boreal shield lake in IISD Experimental Lakes Area, Ontario, Canada - Sep2016-L224-25m | ecosystem: Environmental > Aquatic > Freshwater >... | reverse complement strand
GTACCATTGGTTTTGGAGGCCGTATCCTGACGTCCGATAAAAACCGTCCGAAATATGTGAATTCCCCTGAATCGGACATCTATAATAAAAGCAAAACCCTTTACGGTATTTATTTTGCGCGGACGGCCATTGCCCAGAAGGACAACTGCCTTTTGGTGGAAGGCTATACCGACGTGATCTCGCTTCATCAGGCAGGTATTGAAAATGTGGTGGCTTCATCGGGAACCTCACTCACTACCGACCAGGTCAGGATGATCCAGCGGTATACTTCGAATATTACTATACTTTACGACGGCGACCCGGCCGGGATCAAGGCTTCATTCCGCGGCATTGATATGGTGCTCGAACAGGGGATGAACGTGAGGATCGTTCTTTTCCCCGATAATGAGGACCCGGATTCGTATGCCCGAAAACATCATCCGCAGGAAACCGAAAAGTTCATCTCTTCCTCCTCACTTAATTTTATCAGCTTCAAGACCAGGCTACTACTCGATGAAACCAAAAACGACCCGGTTAAAAAAGCCGGACTGATCAAAGATATTGTTGCTTCCATCTCGCTGATCCCTGATGCCATTACCCGTACTCTCTTTATCCGCGAATGTGCCGACATGATGAGCGTTCCCGAACAGGTGCTGGTGAACGAGATGAATAAGATCAGGAGAAACAAACTCGGCAGGGAAATGCAGGGACAGGGCGGGGCTCAGGATATCCCGTTACCGGAAGTGATCGCACCGCCCCAGCCCATAGCCGAAACCGATACTTCATCGGCCGAAAGCCAGGAAAAAGAGATCATGAGGCTGCTGCTGCTGTATGGTACCGATATAGTGAAGATAGACCAGCCTGATGAGAATAACGATATGGTGAAGGTCCCGGTGATGGTGGCTGATTATATGGTGCACGACATCCGCAGAGATGAACTGGAATTCGAGAATCCCGTCTACGCGGCCATTTTTGAGGAGTACCGTGCCGGACTCGACATGGACCAGGTGCCGGAGAGATCGTTCTTCCTGGGGCACGAGGAAAAGGAAATTGCCTATGCTGCAGTCGACCTGGTGTTCACTCCCTACGAGCTCAGCGGGAATTGGCTTAAGCATAATGTAATGATCGATATGGAGGAAGAAAAATTGCTTGTCAGGCTCGACTACTCCCTTCTCTCATTTAAAGCCCGCAAGATCGACCGGATGATCGCCGACTTGCAGAAAAAACTTCATGGGAACGATTCGGTCGAAGATGTAAAGCTGATACAGACGCGGTTCAAGGACCTGAAGGCGAAAAGCGTCCAGATCCATGGAAAGCTCAATCGCATTATCATTCGTTGACCACTCGCTACTTCGCCACCTCGCTACTTCGCTACTTCGCTACCTCGCTACTTAATACGACCTCCCTCAGTCTCGGGTTGTTCCAGCTATCCATCAGGGCTTTGAAATCGGTATAATTTTCGGAACTGATGACACGGCTGCCCAATCGGATCTTGCGGCTGATGCTGACTTTATTCCCTTCCTGTTTCAGTTCGAAAAGGTAATGGCCGGCTTTGTTGCTGATTTCTGTTTTGTTTGGCTGGGTGAACAGAGAATAACCTGCCGGTAAAGCAAGTGTATATTCATAATTTTCTTCGCCAGAACAGGGGATCTCGACCGGCTGATTACGTTTCGATGAAAGTGTTTTGATGCCCCAGCTGTCAATGCCTGCACTACAGTAAGGGATAGTGAAATAAGCCCAGACCGAATCTTTCCTGAAAGGCTTGTCAACCATTACCGTATAAGTCTGAAAGGATGTTTCGGGCGAACTCTGGCTTATTTTAATTTCTTTTATTCCGGATTTTGAAATCGCTCCTGAAACAAAGGTTTTCATCTTGTTCTTATCACGGATCAGTCCCAGGTAAGGATCAATCGCGCCCCCTGTTTCCAGGCTCAGTTCTCCGGTTAATTTCGGGTCTGACGAAACGATGAAGCTTCCGCTCATGTTGACGGCCAGTTTTGCTGATCCGGTATGCTGATATTCCGCTTTTTCTCCCTGTCCTAAAGCAATGAAAACCTTGTCGGACCAGGTTTTGCCTAAATCCTGGGGATTGGCCGATACCAGTGAAAGAAACTGTATGCCTGCATCTTTCAGTTCGATGCGTACTGCAAAATCTTCAATATCGGCAAGGGTTCCCATTTTTTCATCAAAGAAGGCCTCTCGCGAAACAGCCACGGCGTCGGCTTCTATACCCGCAGCCTCGATCAGAGCTGCCATAAGAACAGCTTTTTCCGGAAGGTTTGCTCCCATGCTGTTCCAGACTTCCATAGCCGTATGCAGCCGGTATCCGGTATACTTCATCGGGACGGGCCAGGTATGAATTTCATTGATCACTTTCTCCTGAATCTTCAGGGCAAGGCTTAGCTGATCGGGGTTATCTTTTTTGAGAGCTGTAATTTCAGCTTTCATGGCATCGCTGATTTTCATTCCGAAAGCCGGCTGGGAGGTAAGGTATTCGTAAACCGAATTTCTGCTGCCCGATGAACTGAAAAGTACCCGTGGGTAGTTTTCGCCCAAACTTTTCTGAAATTCTTCAGGGGTAAGAGGAGCTGCATTCTGAACATGCCAAGTATATACCTGGAAGCCTTCCTCTGCAGACTTCAGTGGCTCGACGGCTCCGTTTACAAGTTTATAAATAAGGTTCAATTCCCGGGGTATTTTTACTTTCAGGATAAAGTCTCTTACCGGTTCATTTTCGGCAAGGATCTCGTTTCCCATCAGGGCCGGAGCATTTCCTTTTTGTGTATGAGTTGTATAATCGAGGTGGATTACGGCTCCCCTTTCAAGACCCGTATGGGTGATCACCTTTTCGCGAAGTGCATTGAAGGCAGGCGCTCCTGAAGCAAAGGAAGGCAGTACTTCATTAAAGGCATTGGCCGGTGTTTCAACCCTTTTGCCATCAGCCATTATTGTGAAACAGGCATTGACAGTGATCTTTTGAAACCCGGGATTATAAATGATGAAAGTCTCTCCGTAAAGATTATGAAACGAACGGTAGGTGTTCAGTTTCTGTTCCTTTACATAACGAAAGTCCATGCTTCCGTCGGCATTCAGAGTATATTCCTTTAAAACGGAAATATATTCCGCATCGGATGCGGGAATGGAAGAAGGGGTCGAAATTTTCGTGTCCTGGGACTGGGCTGAAAGTGCTGAACACAGGACTAAAACAAGAATAAATATGGTTGATTTTTTCATATCCTGGATTTACAATTCTATGACGACTGCTTTTTCGGAAAACCTGTTCTGCGCATCAACGCTGCCCTTGAATTCGGGCCATTCTGATGGTTCATATATTCTTTTGCTGAACACGGCTTTGGAAGTAAATTCAAGGGAGTTTGCTTTGATCGAGTAACCTCCTGTATAGCTGGCTGCATTGCCTCCTGCACTCAGGGTGGCAGGAACCCTGCCGGCCTTGCTGTTTGGGGGAACGGTCATCGTTTCATGAATGGTCACCTTCCTTGAACAGCGGTCCCTGAAGGGATATTTGCGTTCTGCAATTTCGGTGTCAAACCCTAGCTGTCCCTGCAGAGATTTGAATATCCCGGCGGCAGAAAGAGGAGTAAACATAAGGGTTTTCCCTCTTACCAGGGCAAAACCGGGAATGCTGAATTCAATATTGAATTTCTCGGGGTTTTCCATGTAATCCGATGGATCGGTATAATCGACCTTGGTTACTACGGCCTGGGGCCAGAGTTTGAGTATTTCCTTTTCCACATTCTGGAACCATACCGAAGGTGGGGAAGTCCTGATTACTCCTCTTACAGCTGCATCGCTCTGGCCCTCGGCCTGAATTGAAAAGCTGCCTTTAAGGCTGCCATCGGCCATCAACTCGGTATTCCCGTCTATTTTGATGTAATGGTTTGAGGGATCAGAAACAGCGGTTGTGCCGAGGTCGGCGCCTTCAGGTACCCCCATCAGGTATTGCTGTTGCTGTTCCGCACTCGACCAGAGCTCCCTGATAAACGGCACCCAGGTGGGATCCAGAAGCTGGTATTTTCCGGTACGCAGTTTAACCACGGTTACACAGTGGTTGAACTGGTCGGCCGGAATGTAGTCAATGCGTGATCCTGCCATCGTCATTGCCGGGTATGACTTGAATCCAGCTGCTCTAAGCATGGTGATCAGCATCCCGGCTTTGTCTTTACAAACGCCGCAGCGGTCGGTGAATGTCATTGAACCTTTATGCAGGGTAAATCCTTCGCCGCTGCCCATTGAAATTCCCGAATACCTGATTTCGTCGGCACACCAGTGTGTAAGACGGGCAACAGAATCCCTTTCGCTTTTAGCGCCTTTCAGTATTTCGCCGACTTTTGTTTTAATTTCGGGACTGGAATCGAAGCTTCCGAAATCCTCATTCACCTTATAAAACCATTTCGACTTGGTTTGCCAGTCGGGACTGGTCGACAGCAATAATTTTGGAGCAACATCTGATACTGCGACCATCCTCGGCTCACTTTTAACCGGAACCAGATCCTTTTTTGAAAACGAATAGATCGTCTTATCCTTTTCGGCCCATGATGAAACCTGGACTTCTCCGTTATAAAAATGATACTGCAGTGTTTTTGATCTGGGTATACCCACCTGGTATACCTTTTCGAGCACGGGGCTTGAGTCGAAGAATTCGACGATATCGTAAAAATGACCCCGCATAGGAGGAATATACCTGTCGTCATCGCCCTGAAGCAAGGCATATGTGAAGCCTTTTCTGAATAACACTACTTCCACCGCATCTCCCGGATCCAGCCTTCCGATATCAATCATTTTCTCTCTTGCACCCCAGTAAATAGCCCTGGCAGGAGCAGGATAATCCAATACGTTGTTAAGATCAATTTTGATAACACTTCCGTCTTTCTTATAAATGTTTACAAGCCTGAATTCAATGAATGCACTCAAAGGGTCGTACCCGTAGCGTATCATACTAAGCTCCTGGGCACCTTTATTATTCAGGACTTTTGAGAGGTTGTGAGCGACCACATACGTAAGACCGTTCTCCTGCATATCCACAATGGTGCTGTCGAAAACCAGCAGACGGGCATCGTTAGGATATTTGGAAGCATCTCCTGCTTTGGCGATTAGCTCCTGTATGGGTCCGGCATGAATATTCATGACCGTCAAAATCATTGAAACAGTAATCAGAATTGTTCTCATGGTTTACAGGTAAGGGTTTTTAGCTCATATTTCCTCCCAGGACCTCCCAGTAGGAAGTGATATCAAAATAAACATGATGCATAGCCAGGCGATCTTTATAATGAACCAGCTTGGCATAGGTTTCAAGATAACATATGCTTTTGTCTTTACGGATCAGTCTGAATCTGCTGGAATTCGGCCCTTCTTTTCCCAGCATTTTGGCACTGAATCTTGAGATAATATCCTGTTTATCGTCCGGATGAATATAGTCAAAAAGCTTATTTATGTCCAATTCTATCAGTTCTTCGAGGTCATACCCGGTGATCTCCGCTATCTGCCGGTTTGCAAATACAATTTTACCATCCTGGGTGATTGTCATCCCTACCAGTGAATTGTTCACCATGGTCTGATAAAGGGCCGTTATCTCATCATTTTCACGTTTTCGTTCTTCCAGCAGAATTTCAAGTTGTTGCTGGTATGCCTGGTTTTTCAGTTCAAGGTTTCTCTGATAAGCAGCAATTTCAATGGTCATTTTTGTTTGCTCCATATCGATGGGTTTGAGCAAATAGCCGAATGGCTTTATTTTAAATGACCGTTCGTAAATTTCTTTGGAGCTCTGGCCGGTAAGAAAAATAATGGCACAGCTGAATTTCTCGACCAGCACCTTGGCGGTATCTATCCCATCGATATCTCCGCGAAGATGTATGTCCATAAGGACGATTTCCGGTTCCTTTCCTTGTGCAGAAAGTCTTTCGATATCTTCAATGCATTGCCCTCCCCGGGTACTGGAGCCAAGCACCTGGTAACCGAAGCTCTGCAGCTGTGATTTCAGGCTGGCCGAGATCAAAAGCTCGTCTTCAACAATAAAAATACTTATCTGGCTCATGAATGAGGTCGTTAAATTCAGGAACTAATCATCTTTAATAAATTGACTTCATGCTCCTCCAAAAAGCGCCAGTGCCCGCGGGGAAGATTTTTCTTTGTAAGCCCGGCATACAACACCCGGTCGAGCTTTAACACTTTATAATCGAGGTGTTCGAAAATTCTCCTGACAACCCTGTTTTTCCCTGAATGAAGTTCTACTCCGAGTTCTTTTTTCGATTTGGAATCTTCAATATATTCTATCTTGTCGACCTCTACCCGGCCGTCATCAAGATCAAATCCGCCCCGTATTTTTTCCAGATCGGCTCTGCTCAGCGACTTGTCAAGTTCGACATGATACATTTTTTTAATGCCATATCTGGGATGAGTGAGTTTTTTAGCAATGGTTCCGTCATTGGTAAACAACAGCAGTCCTGTTGTATTCCGGTCAAGGCGTCCTACGGGGTAAACCCTTTCCTTACAGGCTCCCTCGATCAGATTCATCACCGTTTTGCGTTTTTCCGGATCATCAACCGTGGTGATATAGCCTTTGGGTTTATTCAGAAGAATGTACCTGGTTCTTTCCTTGCTGATGTTCTGTTCTTCGTACTGAACTTTGTCGGTAGGCAAAACTTTGGTCCCCAGTTCGGTGACCACTATACCGTTTACACGGACTACTCCTGCCTCGATCAGCTTGTCGGCTTCACGCCTTGAACAAATCCCTGCATTGGCAATGTACTTATTCAGACGTATGAGTTCCTCTTTCTCCTTAGGGGAATTTTTTCGGGAGATCCTGGGCCTCGAAGACTCTTTTTCTTTGTATTCTCCTCTAGGTTTTATTCCCGGTTTGCCGATTCTTTCACGACGCTCCGGACGGTCTGAACTTTCTCTGGGGGGCCTGCCTGAACTTTCTCTGGGGGGTCTGCCAGAACTTTCTCTGGGGGGCCTGCCAGAACTCTCCCTGGCGGGCCTGCGCTCCTCCGATGGCCTTTCGGACGGCTTGCTGCGTCTTTCAGGTCTTTCAGGTCTGCCAGAACTTTCTCTGGGTGGCCTGCCGGAACTCTCCCTGGCTGGCCTGCGCTCTTCCGATGGCCTTTCGGACGGCTTGCTGCGTCTTTCAGGTCTGTCAGGTCTGCCAGAACTCTCCCTGGCGGGCCTGCGCTCCTCCGATGGCCTTTCGGACGGCTTGCTGCGTCTTTCACCACGCTCCGGCCGGTCTGAACTTTCTCTGGGGGGTCTTCCTGAACCTTCCCTGGTAGGTCTGCCAGAACTCTCCCTGGCGGGCCTGCGCTCCTCCGATGGCCTTTCGGACGGCTTGCTGCGTCTTTCGGGTCTGTCAGGTCTACCCTGGCTTTCTTCCTTCGATCTGCGATTTCCTGCAGGCCTGCCCTTGCCCCCTCTTTCCGGTGTTCTCTTTTCCATTTGTTGTGTTTTTAATTTCCCAGCAACACTGCCGTACATTATTCCTATTCTTCCTTCTCGAACGGGGGTTTGATTTTTATCCCGTCAAAACGAACTTCCACTCCGTTTTTATATGTTATCACCAGAAAAAGTGTTCCGTCCCAATTGTTGATCACCCAATCTCCCTCTTTCCTCCCTGCAACAAAAAAACCTTCGTCATGTACCTTTCCGTTATCCCAGTACCAGGTATGCTTTCCATCGGGCAGGTCATCAATGAAATTGCCCCTGAACATGACCAGGGAATCTGTCTTTTCGCCACTCTTTGCCACAAAATAAGTAAGCCATACCCCTGAACGTAAACCGTCACGATAGCTTCCTTTGACATAGTCCTGGCCGGTCAGATAAAACCAGGGCCCATCCTCTTCCCCGTTCACGAAATCACCCTCCTGCACGAGTATACCCTCTTCGTCATATTCGCTCAACAACCCGTCCCTCAAGCCGGCCCGGTAATTCTCTTCTCTTAAAAGCTTTCCGTCGTCATAAAACCATTTCCACTTACCATCGGGTTTTCCCTGTTTATTGTACCTTCCGATCTGCTCCGGCTTACCGTTCAGGTGAAAGTATTTCCACTCCCCTACCGGTTTTCCGTCTTCGTAATTGCCTTCCGCTTTCAGACTGCCATCGGCAAAAAATTCTTTCCAATACCCGTCTTTATTGCCGTCGTCGAGCATATTGCCTTCTCCGCTAACAGCTCCGTTATGATACATAACAGACTTTTCAACTGTCCCGTCAGGCTTGTAATCCCGCCGCATTCCTTCAGGAACATTATTACGGTACATCGCCGAAGACTTCAGCTTTCCGTCGGGATAGTATTCATTCCTTACCTGGAGTTTTGCAATCTCTTCGGCATCGGGCTGAAGATCTCCCATGACATATTTACTGATCTTCAGCAAATCACCGGTTTCGGTGTAATCCTTGAAATACCCGTCTTTCAGGTCTTCGCGGTAAGTCCCTTCCTGTTTGATGTTACCGTTTTCATAAAACAGAAACCATTTCCCCTGCTTCAGCCCGTCTTTGTCCTTACGGTTTATCCTGAGCCGGTCAACAATAAATCCTTTCTTGTACTCGGTGAGCGTTATGATGGTCCCGTCGCTTGCATATTCCTTGCCATATCCCTGTTCCATCCCCTTTACAAACGGAACCTCAAGCTTCAGATGTCCGTCGGAATAAAAATATCTTGTAAACCCGTCCTTAACGTCATTCTTATAATTTTCCCTGATAGTCTCTTTGTCAAGATAACTTGTCCTGACCCCGTTTTTCTTTCCTTTTTTATAGTTTATCTCAAGGATGAGCTTTCCGCTTTCGTTAAAAAACTTCCACAGCGAATCCAGCTCAAAATCCTTCCTGTTGCCTTCCGATTTAACCGTCCCGTTTTCATAATAGGATTTCCAATATCCGTCAGGTTTACCGTTCTTTATCAAGCCTTCACTCGAAAGCTGGCCTCCGGGATAGGTAAATTTCGCAAAGCCGTTCTGTAAAACAGTATCTTTTTTTTGAGCTGAAACCGGAATTATCATTCCGATAAGCAACAGCAAAACAAGATAAGCAAAAATGTTCAGAGACCTCTTCATCCCATCGATTATGAAGATAATTCCAGCATTTTTAAAATAGGATACCGGGCTGCTTCGATCAATTTTTCGCTCAGCCTGATCTCCGGTTTTTCATTCTTCATGCTAAGATACAGCTTTTCGAGTGTATTTAACTTCATATAAGGACAATCATTGCAAGAACATTTCTCATCGGTGGGAACAATAAGAAATTCTTTGTGGGGTGATGAGCGTTTCATTTGGTGAAGAATTCCGCTCTCTGTTGCTACGATAAACTGTGTCGCCTTGTCTTTTATCGAGTAATTCAATAAAGCTGTTGTAGAACCAATATAATCGGCCAACCTCAAAATAACATCCTTGCATTCGGGATGTGCAATAAGTTTAGCATCCGGATATTCGTTTTTCAACCTGATAACCTCTTCCGCCTTGATAATATCATGAACTTCACAGCTTCCGTTCCATAACACCATATTGCGGCCGGTGATCTGGTTAATGTACCCTCCAAGATTTCTGTCTGGAGCAAAAATTATTTTTTGTTCCCTGGGAAATGATTCAACAATTTTCACAGCATTACTTGATGTGCAAATCACATCAGACAAGGCTTTAATCTCGGCCGAACAATTGATGTAGGAGATGACTGCATGTTCCGGATGCTCTTCGATGAACTTTTTAAATGGCCCGGGAGGACAGGAATCGGCTAATGAACAACCCGCTTCAAGATCAGGCAAAAGTACTCTTTTTTCCGGACTTAAAATTTTTGCTGTTTCAGCCATAAAATGAACACCGGCAAACACAATTATTTCAGCATCAGTACTTTTAGCATTTTGTGAAAGTTGAAGGCTGTCTCCTACAAAATCCGCAATATCTTGAATTTCAGGAACCTGGTAATAATGCGCAAGAATTACAGCATTCTTTTCCTTTTTTAGTTTTAATATCTCGCCTGCGATATTCTGATTTGAAAAAGTTTTCATTATAATAATAAAGATTCTTTTTATTGTTATTTATAATAGCTGTTGAAACGGTTGATTAAAAAACCGGTTAAAATTAGGATTTGACGGAATCAACGTTGAATGAACAATAAGAATAAAACATGTTAAGGATAATTTATTGTATTACAATTTTTTACTATACTTATTAACAGTTGTCAGTTTCTTTCATTGTGGATAACATCTTACTTATTTAGAATCATTTTACTGTTGAAACAATGTAATAAACTCCTTCTAACTTTTGAAATAAACATGCAGGCATGTTGAAATCTGAAAATCCCGGATTGTTTTAAAAAGTTTACAACAAAAATAAGCGGTTGTTAACAATTGAATGTGTAAAGTTTAATACTATGATTTTAAGGCAGATATTTACAGTCATTTTTTGCTTTTGCTTCATTTTGATTTCATTATGATTACTTTTGTAAAAAAACGATATTAACAATGCTTGATACTTTGAAAAAGATTGCCATAGGATCTGATCATGCAGGGTACAAATTTAAGGAGTTTTTAAAGCAATTTCTTCAATCACAAGAATATAATATCACCGATTTTGGGACTAATTCAGAAGAGAGTATGGATTATCCCGATCCTATTCATCCTTTAGCCCGTGCTGTCGAGAATAAGGAATTTGATAAAGGTATCATTATTTGCGGAAGTGGAAACGGTGTGGCCATGGTGGCAAACAAGTATTCCAGTGTTCGTGCTGCAGTTTGCTGGAATGAGGAGATCACCAGGTTGTCGCGTTCACATAATGATGCAAATATTATTGCACTCCCGGCGAGGTTTATAACTCAGGAACAGGCTCTTACATTTGTACAAGTGTTTTTGAGTACCGTTTTTGAAGGCGGAAGGCATTTAAGAAGAGTAGAAAAAATATCCCAAATCATATAAATAGCAAGGATGAACCATGCACATCACAAGTTTCTTGAGGATGCCGGAAGGCGGGCCTTTGACAAGGAACAGAAGCGTAGGCTGTATTTCAATATAGGGAAGTATGATGCTGCTGTAGCCCGTGGTCTTAGCCAGTTTCAAAACCTTGAACTGGCCAAGAGAAGAGCGGCTAACATTAAATACAAAGTCATCAACAACCTGGACAAATATCTTGTAGAGTTTGAGAATAATTTTGAACGCAGGGGGGGAAAGGTCATCTGGGCTACAGGCGAGAAAGAAGCACAAAAAGAGATACTGAATATAATAAAGAAGGCCAAAGCCAAGGTTATTGTAAAGCAGAAGTCGATGATCTCGGAGGAGATAGAGATCAACGAGGTTCTTGAAAAGAACAAACGGGAAGTGTTTGAAACGGATCTCGGGGAGTTTATTGTACAGCTAGCCGGAGAAAAACCATTTCATATTGTTACCCCGGCCATGCATAAATCAAAGGAAGATGTGGCAAAACTCTTTCATGAGAAATTTGACATGCCCGAGAACAGCAAACCGGAAGAGATCACCTTATTTGTCCGTGACAAGCTAAGGCAGGAATTTATCAGGGCCGATGTAGGTATTACCGGAGGAAACTTCCTGGTCGCCGATCTGGGAGCTGTGGTTCTTACCGAAAACGAAGGGAACGGAATGCTTACTATTGCTTTTCCGCGCATCCACATTGCGGTCGTCGGCATCGAAAAAATCATTCCTTCCATGGATGACCTGGATCTGTTTCTTCCTCTTCTGGCGCATCACGGCACAGGTCAGCATATTACGGTATATAATAATATTGTGCTTGGACCGAAGACAGAATGGGAGATCGACGGGCCGGAAGAAATGTATGTGATCCTGCTCGACAATCACCGTACCGATGTTCTGAAGCTAAAGGAACAAAGAAGAGCGCTGTCGTGTATCCGTTGCGGAGCCTGCCTGAACGGATGCCCGGTATATAAAAGTATTGGCGGATACACTTATGGCGCTGTATACACGGGTCCTATAGGTTCCGTGATTTCCCCGCATTTTAAAGGATTAAAAGAATATAACCATCTGAGTTTTGCATCCAGTCTTTGTGGGAAATGCACTGAAGTCTGCCCGGTGAAGATCCCTCTTCACGAACTTCTCCTGCATAACCGGAATGAGGCGGTTTCAAAGAAATACGTGTCGTTCTTCTGGAGAAAAGTCAACAGTGGATGGAAAATGGTTATGATGAGACGATGGATGCTCGATAAGCCCGGGAGCAGACTGAAAAACAAGTTGATCAACAGGTTCGGAAAAAAACCCTGGGGTCCCAGGAGAGTGCTTCCGAAAATTGCACCAAAAAGCTTTAAGGAGCTCTGGAAGGAAAGGTCAGAATCGTCGCAGAATACTTAAAATTGAACCCAAATAGCTGGAACCGAATAGGTTGAGATGGACCAGCAGGGGATACAGCTTATACAAATCAAGTCTTTCTTTCCATCCCGCTATCAAAGGATACTCTGCATCGTAGGAGGTATAAAATTCCTGACTGAAACCACCGAATAATGTCGACATGGCCAGGTCCACTTCCCGGTTACCATAATATACAGCCGGATCTATCAGGCAGGCTTTACCCTGGTCAGATACTATGAAATTTCCACTCCAGAGATCGCCATGAACGAGGCATGGCGGTTCTTCAGGCAGCAGATCATCCAGTTTTAAGTAAAGATTTTCGAAAAGCTTTTCCCCCGATGCATCCAGTAATCCTTTGCTCACAGCAAGGTCCACCTGACGTACAAGCCTTTCTTCGGCAAAGAAGTCCACCCATCCGTAGTGATAACAATTGTGCTGGGCAAGCGAACCCATGTAGTTATTGTAATCCAGGCCGAAAAGTACGCCTTTATGACGGTGAAGGCGTGCCAGGCTTCTGCCAAAATCGGCAAAAAAACCTTTTATTTCAGGTGCTGGGGGGATATAGTCAAGAACGATGAATGAATAATAAGCAAGGGTGCTCTGAAAAATAACTTCCGGAACTTTCAGGGCCGATGTTTTCGCAAGAAGCTCCAGTCCTTTTGCCTCAGTCTCAAACATTTTCGGATAGGCCTCGCTCAGGTTATATTTCAGGCAGAAACTGCCGGCAGAAGTCCTGAGATGGTACACCTCATTGATTGAACCACCTCCGAGAGGTCTGGCCGAAAACACTTGAAATTCAGATGAATTATGATTCTGAAAATGATCAGTCAGGTCCGTTAGTATCTGTTCGGGAATCATTATTCCATGACATCATGAACTGAACCTGCGGGAAAACAAGGAATCGATCAGGAAAAGAAATCCTGCCGAAACACCTATTAATAAAGAGTATGATATAAGTCTGGATGAAACAAGGGTCTTCAACGAAGCGATAAAGGGACGAAAAACATGGATAAACATATCCGAGAAGTGGTCTCTTGCAGAAAGAAAGTTAAAGTAAGGAATATCGGAGGAATACAGTATTAAAACGATCAGAGCGCCCAGTCCGAAATAGGGAACATAGGATTTGAGCCAAAGGAAATACGGCTGTTTTTCATAGAGAGGCGGGGCAAGCGGCTCGATACTTTCCATGACTTTGCCAACAAACTCATCTGAAGGACTTTCAAGCGGGGCCTTTCGTATAAGGCTGGCGAGAAAATCATCATGTAACAGGTTATCCGTATCCATATCCGTGATATTAAGTAATTTCAATTCAAACGTTCACTCATCATAGTACTCATGTCGTCGTACAGTTTTTTTCTGATCCGGTGCAACCGTACTTTGACATTTGAAGGCGACAAGCCAGTGATGCTGCTGATATCATCAATGGAATTGTTTCCGTGATAAAATAAAGTGATCAGCAGATTATCCTCGTTTGGCAGGTTTTGCAAGGCATACTTAAGGAGGGCCTGCTGTTCATTTTCATCAACTTCATCAACTCCAGGTCTGAGAGATTCCTCCGAATAATTATGGATCACATAATTATCCATCGGAATCGTCTCAAGGATTCTTTTTCTTGTCCGCGAAACCGCTGCATTATAGACGATGCGGTAAAGCCAGGTCGAAAATTTTGATTTTTTCTCAAATGATTTTAACGACTGATAGGCTTTGACAAAGGCATCCTGAGCTATCTCCTCAGCATCTTCACGGTTATTCAGAACTTTAAGAGCGATCGAAAATACCAGGTTTTTATGTTTTGCGACCAGGGCCGCATATGCAGAAGAATCACCATGTAAGACCTTCTCAATATAGAAATTGTCGTCCTGGTATTTCATGTGAGATTTAGACGTTTAAGCCTGCTTCAGGTTACAAAACAGTATAAATTTATATCCTTTTCCGTTTATTGCCAGAAAGATACGGGCTAAGATACGAAAGGTCCGGCGAATCAGTAGGTTTTTTTGTAAGTTTGTATAGGCGGAAATCAAATCCGCTCAATTATTCGTGAGCAAAAAATATTTGGCATTAGAACTTTTCCTATTCGTTTTATCGCTTTCCCTTTATGGGCAAACCAAACCAGTGCTTTTTAGTGTCGTGGCCCACGCTACACCCGAAACCATATGCCAGGGCCAATTTTCCCAGCTTTCAGCTACTGTAACAGGAGGCGTAATCCCCCTGACTTATTTATGGTATCCTTCAGCTACTTTGTCCGATCCAACCAGTTCAAGTCCTGTTGCCACACCTTTCGTAAGCACTATGTACCATTTAGTGGTTCAGGATCAATGGCTAAACAACTGCACCGACAGCATCCTTGTCATTGTTGGCAGTGTTCCTCCGCCTCCATCGGCTATTACAGGCCCCCCGGATGTTTGTTCCGATACGTCTTGTACCTATTCGGTCGACCCATACCCGGAAGCGAGCTCCTATTCATGGATGGTTCCCCCCGGTGCTTTGATCCAGTACGGACAAAACACACCATCCATCAGGCTTTTATGGGGAAATACTTCAGGTACTGTTTCGGTTATTATCGGGACTGATTGCGGAACCAGTGTTCCCAGCGTACTTCAGGTGGGTGTGACCTCAGCTCCCCCTGCGCCTCTGGGAATCGAAGGTCCGGAACACCTTTGCCAGGCCGATACCGGTAATTATTATACAGAAACGATACCGGGCGCAGTGCACTACAACTGGACCGTTCCCGACGATGCTATGATCATAAGGGGTGCAGGAACTTCTTCGGTGAATATAAAATGGGGATTATCTCAGGGAGATATCAGCGTTTCGGCTGAGAATTCTTGCGGAAACGGTCCTTTGTTTTCAAGAACAGTAGCATTGGATTCACTTCCTGCAAGCGCCGGTACGATTACCGGGGCCGATACGGTTTGTATTGGAAAAGGAAGCTACAGTTATTCCATAACCTCTCTGGGGTTTGCAAATTCTTATGGCTGGACATTGCCTCAGGGTGCAGTCATTACCTCGGGACAGCATACCAACAGGATCAGTGTAGAATTTGGTTTAAATGCCATGCCGGGACCGGTTACTGCTTTCGGGATCAACACCTGTGGTAACGGTCAGGCTGCAATCAAGAATCTGATCACCAAAAATTGTCTCGGGTTAGACAAGAATTTTGATCCCGGGATTACAATCTCGCCCAACCCGGTCTCTGAGCGGCTCACTATTCATACACGTGATTATGGCGAAAAGTATGAAGTCGTGGTATTAAACCTTCTGGGTGAAATATTTTATCATTCAAGGTTTGACTGTTTGGGTGCCGACTGCTCCTGCGAAATCAACACAACTGCTTTTCCCCATGGAATGTTATACCTTAAACTCTACAATGCAAGCGGTTCCTCCACTGTAAAATTTATTGTTCACTGATTTCTCCGGGTTTGTAACCTATACCTAACATCTGCGTCAAAAGATCAAAGTACAAACAAAATCTTAAAAAACGCGGATATGAATGCAGAAGTTATTGTTCCCATTACAGTCTTTGCTATGGTATTTGGCATCGTATATATCGGCCTCAGGCACAAGGAACGCATGACGCTCATTAAAACCGGTGGCAATGCGGCCAACCTTGAATCCAAAGGAAACATCCTTGGATCCCTTAAATGGGGAATGATATTTATCGGCATAGGACTCGGAATAATTATCGGAAAAATCATTGCCACTACAACCACTATGGAAGAGGAAGCAGCCTTTTTCTCGATGATCTGCCTGTTCGGAGGTATCGCGCTGATGATTTATTATATCATCGCAAACCGGTTTAAAAATACCGCCGGGACGGAAAACAACCAGTGATTCATTCCCCGGTAAATTCCCCGCCACTCTGGGGCTGAACCCGGGTCCAGGGCCCTACCCTGGGGTCAGTACCGATTTATTTCCCAAAGGGGAATTTTCTAAGGGCAATGTACCTGGGCCCTTCCCGTTGCAAAATACTTTCATATAAAATACACTCCTTAATGATCAGCTGAGGTGAGCTGATTGCCTTGTTGGCATCAATTAATTTCTGAAACAACACCCTGTCGTTGAGAAATTTAATTCTTCCAAGTGTAAGATGAGGAACAATATTCTGCCGGTCTGATTCAAACCCATGTTTCAGCATTTCCTGTTGGACGGTTTTCATAAGCAGGGCGAGTGGCTCCGGAGGTTCAATCCCTGCCCAGACCACCTTGGGCTGATAGCGGCTTCCGAAAATACCGATACCTGATAATCTGAAATTCAGGTCCCCGCTGTTTTGGGCAATTTCGGCAAGGCTTGAAGAAATACCCGGAATCTGCCGTTCATCGGTTTCCCCGAAAAATTTCAACGTGATATGAATGTTGTGCTCTTCAACCCATTTAATGGGTTCAGAACATAGACCGGAGCGAAGATCCCGGAATGATTTCAGGAAGAGTTCACCAGGCTCGATACGGACTGCAGAAAATATACGTTTCATGCAAGCTTGTGTCAAATTGCAGCTGCAATGTAAAAAAAATTCTTAATTTTGCAGCCCTTCGGGGTATTAGCTCAGTTGGCTAGAGCGTTAGACTGGCAGTCTAAAGGTCAGGGGTTCGACTCCCCTATAC
>Ga0194062_1000478_pt1 | contig 16891 bp, 15 predicted proteins | sample SepL2225m_MetaG_FD_155481 | JGI IMG/M metagenome (GOLD analysis project Ga0194062, IMG submission 155481) | Anoxic zone freshwater microbial communities from boreal shield lake in IISD Experimental Lakes Area, Ontario, Canada - Sep2016-L224-25m | ecosystem: Environmental > Aquatic > Freshwater >... | reverse complement strand
TACGGCATATTCTGAAACATGATATTTTTTTCAGCCTCATCCCAAGATTGGAACTGATCATGAGAAGCGCTGCAAAACGGATAAACTTCGGGAATTGCAACGATCATATTGAAGCCGCATGGTACCATCATAAAACTTGCCAAGTACATTGTTTTTGTGCAACTATTCATTTAAATTATCGCGTCTCGGTGGACGGATCTTTAATTAAATCCCATTCAATTTATGAAGAACGAAAATCCTCAACATGAACGCCGAAGCCATTCTTGCCACTAATCTGCTCCCTCTAATCATATATTTTGGAGCAATACTTTCAATAACCGCAGTCATGCTTGGCGGTGCATACCTCTTGGGCCAAAGGCACAAGGCCAAGGCAGCCGACGAACCTTTTGAATCTGGCATCGTTCCGACTGGTGACGTTCACATCCGCTTTTCTGTGCATTTCTATCTGCTCGCCATTTTTTTTGTGATTTTCGATATGGAAAGCGTTTTCCTATTTGCCTGGTCGGTAGCATTAGAGGAATCGGGCTGGTCAGGATTTGTCGAAGCCCTGATCTTCATCAGCATCTTGATTGCTACATTGATTTACCTTGGCGCTATTGGCGCTCTTGATTGGCGGACCCGCCGGCAGCGTACAATACTGCCGATAACAGACGTTAGGAGAAAGTGATGCATTGGACTCTGACTCCAGCTGAGAATGATCCCACCCCAAAACCGGGACAACAGTCCTATGAAGAAGCGCTGCGGCGTAATTTCCTGTTCGCCAAACTTGAAGATATGGTGGCCTGGGGACAGTCCAATTCGGTTTGGCCTTTTAACTTTGGTCTTTCCTGCTGCTACGTAGAAATGGCAACCGCTTTTACTAGCCGTCATGATATCGCCCGTTTCGGTTCCGAAGTGATACGCGGTTCGCCTCGCCAGGCGGATCTGATCATCATTTCAGGGACCGTTTTCCGCAAAATGGCGCCCGTAGTCAAGCGGCTCTATGACCAGTTGCTTGAACCTCGCTGGGTTATATCAATGGGCTCCTGCGCCAACTCCGGCGGCATGTACGATATCTACAGTGTTGTGCAAGGAGTGGACAAATTTTTACCCGTCGATGTTTATGTGCCGGGCTGTCCTCCCCGGCCTGAAGCGCTCCTCCAAGGTTTGATGCTGCTGCAAAACTCGATAGGCAAAGAAAGACGCCCGTTAAGCTGGGTCGCAGGAGACCAGACTGTCGTTAAGCCAACAAGCCAGCCCAGTTACCGCGATTTACTGACGGAAGAAAGGATGCGCACACGGCTGTTGAGGAATCCTGATGAGATATAGTTCTATCATGACCCCATGATGAATTGAGGAGAATAGTCATTGGACGCTAATGCTGGCAAAATTAAGGTTCCTTCAAGTACTCCCGGTATTGTGCGGGAACTGGCTGATTGTGTGGGTATCAATGACTTTACCGTTCAGCCTACACAAGATGGCATAATCACGCTTTGGATTCCTAAGCAAAACCTGCGAGCTATCCTAGGCTATCTAAAATTGCAGGCAGCTTCTCCCTATTTATTGTTGTTCGACCTGACTGCTATCGACGAGCGTCAACGTACTACTCACCGGCAAGGTCTCCCAGACAGTGACTTTACCGTCGTCTATCATTTGCTCTCGTTTGACCGCAATGAGGATATCCGTCTCAAAGTGGCCTTGAACGAAGCCAGCCTATTTATCCCGACTGTCAGTGATATTTGGCCTTCGGCCAATTGGTATGAGCGCGAAGTATGGGATATGTTCGGGGTCGTCTTTGAAGGCCACCCGCATCTTCGGCGCATTATTATGCCGCCGAACTGGCAGGGACATCCGCTTCGCAAGGACCATTATGCGCGTGCAACCGAGATGGAACCTTTTAGTCTTCCCGACGAGCGCCAGGAAATCGAACAGGACGCTCTGCGATTTGTGCCGGAAGATTGGGGCATGCGGCGGCACAGCGAAGACAGTGATTTCATGTTTTTGAATATGGGCCCCAATCATCCCAGTGTGCATGGTGCCTTTCGTATCGCCTTGCAACTGGATGGCGAAGAGATCATCGATGCGCTGCCCGACATTGGTTATCACCACCGCGGCGCGGAAAAAATGGGCGAGCGGCAGTCCTGGCATACCTATATCCCTTATACGGACCGCGTGGATTATTTGGGTGGTTCTATGAACAATCTGCCTTATGTGCTGGCCGTGGAGCAGTTGGCCGGCATCGAAGTGCCGGAACGGGCCCAGGTCATCCGCGTCATAATCAGCGAACTCTACCGTCTTGCCAGCCATCTTCTGTTTTACGGTACCTATGCCCAGGATGTGGGTCAGATGTCGCCGATCTTTTATATGTTCATCGATCGCGAAAAGGTCTTCGATATTCTGGAATCGATTACCGGCGCGCGCATGCATTCCAGTTTCTTCCGGATCGGCGGTGTTGCCATGGATTTGCCGCGAGGTTGGGATAAACGCGTACGTGAGTTTATAGACTATTTGCCTGCCCGGCTTGATCATTATGACAAGCTGGTGCTGCAAAACAGCACTATCAAGCGCCGGACTCAGGGTATTGGCGCTTATACCACAGCAGAAGCCATCGATTGGAGCACCACTGGCGCGGGTTTGCGGGCTACCGGTTTTGCCTGGGATTACCGCAAAGTGCGGCCTTATTCCGGGTACGAGAATTACGAATTTGAAATCCCTACTGGCAAATACGGCGACTGTTACGACCGTTGCACCGTTCGTGTTGAAGAGATGCGCCAGAGTCTTCGCATCATCAAACAATGCCTGGACAATATGCCTGAAGGACCCTACAAAGCTTACCATCCATTGACCACGCCACCGCCTAAAGCGCGCACGCTGCATGATATAGAAACCCTGATCCAGCATTTTCTCACTGTGAGCTGGGGGCCGGTAATTCCTGCCGGCGAGTCCTGCGTAACCATCGAGGCAACCAAAGGCTTGAATGCCTACTATTTGACCAGCGATGGAGGCACCCAATCGTACCGTACCCGTATCCGCACGCCCTCTTTCTCGCATTTGCAAATGATACCGATGATGTGCCGTGGAATGATGCTCGCCGACCTGATTGCGATATTGGCCAGTATCGATTTTGTTATGGCCGATGTGGACCGCTGAAATGAAAGAACAAACTGGAAACTCAAGTTTTGAAGGTTTAAGTCTCGCTGAAATCCAGGAGATTAACGCTGAGATGCGTCATTACGAAGATAAAACGGCCGTCTCTATCGAGGCGCTGAAAATCGTTCAGAAACGCCGTGGCTGGGTTTCCGATGACTGTCTCGTTGCCGTGGCCGGGTTATTGGGCATTTCCCCTGCGCAACTGGAGGGCGTAGCGACCTTCTACAACCTGATTTACCGCCAGCCCGTCGGTAAGACTGTCATTCATTACTGCAACAGCGTGACCTGCTGGTTGCTCGGTGCAGAGCAAGTACGCGAACGCTTGTGCCGGCATTTGAACGTCGAGCTGGGCGAAATGTCTGAAGACGGCGAATACACGATTTTGCCGATAGTCTGCCTGGGTGCCTGCGATCACGCTCCGGTCGTGATGGTTGGCGATGAGCTGAAGCTCGACATGACTGAAGACGCTGTTAATAAGATTTTCGGAAGGTAAAGCGCTATGGAAAAAATGGATAAGCCGCTGACTAAAAACATCCGTCCGGATCGCGCCTTCGCTACGCTTGCCGATTACGAAAGCACCGGCGGATATCAAGGGCTGCGCAAAGCAATCTCGGAATTATCGCCGAAATATGTGCAGCAAAAGGTCAAGGATGCAGGCCTGCGGGGACGAGGGGGCGCGGGATTTGGCACCGGACTCAAATGGAGCATGGTTCCAGTTGATGATGTATCCCAAACGCGTTACTTGATCGCCAATGCCGATGAAATGGAACCGGGCACATTCAAGGATAGATATTTGCTGGAACAAGACCCGCACCAGTTAATCGAGGGAATGATTATTGCGGCCTATGCCATTCAAGCCCATATTGCCTATATCTTTTTGCGTGGTGAATATCACCAAGCGGCACAGCGATTGGCCTTTGCTTTGCAGGAAGCTCGAGCCCAAGGCTATCTGGGTGAACATGTTTTAAATTCGGATTTCAACCTGGAGATAGTTCTGCATACCAGCGCAGGGCGTTACATCTGCGGAGAAGAGTCGGCACTGCTCAATGCATTGGAAGGTAAGAGAGCCACGCCGCGTGCCAAACCACCCTTCGCGGTAGTCAGCGGGCTTTGGGGCAAGCCCACAGTAGTCAATAATGTGGAAACCTTGTGCAACGTGCCGCATATTTTACATTATGGTATCGAGTGGTATCAGGGTCTTGGGCGAGGTAGCGACAAGGGCACAAAGATTTTCGGGACCAGCGGACGCGTTAAGCATTCGGGTATATGGGAACTGCCGATGGGCACCCCCATCCGGGAAATCATTGAAGAACATGCCGGGGGTATGAGGGACGGTTACAAGCTGCGCGGCTTTTTGCCCGGCGGCGCATCAACCGATTTCCTGCTGCCCGAACATCTGGATGTGGTCATGGATTATGAAGCCGTAGCCAAAGCAGGCAGCCGAATGGGCACCGGAAACATCATTGTTCTCGACGACCAAACCTGCCCGGTACAAATGGTGCTGAACCTGGAACAGTTTTTTGCCCAGGAATCTTGCGGCTGGTGTACGCCTTGCCGGGACGGTTTACCCTGGACAGTCACATTATTGAAAGACATCATCGAAGGACACGGCCGTATGGAAGATCTGGATACCCTGGCAGGCTTAACGCATATGCTGGGCCCAGGAAATACCTTTTGTGCTTTGGCTCCTGGAGCCATGGAGCCGCTGCAAAGCGCGCTCAAATATTTTCGTGCGGATTTTGAACGCTACATCATTAGCCCCCATGCCGTCATGGAGAATGTCTAATGACTGTCCGCATCGAAATCGATGGCAACTTTTATGACGTTAAGGACGGTAACAATCTGCTGTCTGCCTGCTTATCCCTAGGTCTGGATCTTCCCTATTTTTGCTGGCATCCTGCCATGGGATCGGCGGGAGCCTGCCGGCAATGCGCGGTCATCCAGTACAAAGATGCGGAAGACAAACGCGGCCGGTTGGTCATGGCCTGCATGACTCCGGTAGCGGATGCCATGCGCATTTCCATAGCCGCCGAACAGGCGCGGCAATTTCGCAGTGATAATATCGAACTGCTGATGACCAACCATCCTCACGACTGCCCGGTCTGCGAAGAAGGTGGCGAATGCCATCTGCAGGATATGACGGTTATGACCGGACATACTTTTCGCCGCTACCGAGGGCAGAAGCGAACACATACTAACCAGAATCTCGGCCCTTTTATCAATCACGAAATGAACCGCTGTATCGCCTGTTACCGGTGCGTACGTTTCTATGACGGCTATGCCGGAGGCAATGACCTTCAGGTTTTCGGCATCCATAACAACGTTTATTTTGGCCGTTTTGAGGATGGCGCGCTGGAAAACGAATTTAGCGGCAATCTGGTGGAAGTTTGTCCCACGGGCGTCTTTACCGATAAAACTTTCAGCGCTCATTACGCACGGAAGTGGGATTTACAGACGGCGCCATCAGTTTGTGTGCATTGCAGCCTGGGCTGCAACATTGCGCCGGGCGAACGCTACGGCGAGCTAAGGCGAGTTATCAACCGCTATAATGGCAACGTTAATGGCTATTTTCTCTGTGACCGCGGACGCTTCGGTTACGATTTCGTCAACAGTCCTGAACGCATTCGAGCCATGCAGATTGTTGGTCAAACAGCCGTCACTGCCGATGCGGCGCAAAGTCATTTTCGTAAGCTCCTGAAATCTGCCAAACCAGCAATAGGAATCGGTTCGCCACGTGCTTCTCTGGAAGCTAATTTTGCTTTGCGCACGCTGGTTGGAGAAGAAAACTTCTTCCTCGGTTTGGAGGATGCGGAACATACCTTGCTTAATACGATTATCGACCTGATGCGTAATGGAGGCATTCATTCACCATCGCTTCGGGAAGTTGAACAAGCCGACGCCGTGTTAATTCTCGGCGAAGATGTGACCCATAGCGCTCCCAGACTGGCCCTTTCATTGAGGCAGGCGGCGCGCAGTGCATCCTTCGATTTGGCTCGTACCCTGCACATCTTGCCTTGGCAGGATGCGGCGGTAAGGGCTTTGGAAAAGCAGGCCTTAAGTCCCGTGTTTATTGCCGGCATTTGCGCCACTCGCCTGGATGACATTGCCATTAATACCTATCAAGGCAGCCCGGAAGATATAGCCCGTCTGGGCTTTGCCATCGCGCATTGTCTTGATGAATCGGCTCCAGCGCCAGCTGCTTTGAGCGATACGGAACAATCATTGGCATCAACTATTGCCGGCAGCCTGAAAAAGGCAAAACGGCCATTGATCATCTCGGGAACCAGTTGCTCAAGCCTAACCGTCATTCAGGCAGCATACAATGTCGCCAAGGCATTGCCGGGGCCCGCCAAGCAGTTAACTTTTACCCCGCCCGAATGCAACAGCTTAGGCTTGGCAATAATGGGCGGTAACCCTTTTCAACAAGCTTTCAATAAGGTAATCGAAGGTTTGGCCGGAACCGTGGTGATTCTTGAGAACGACCTTTACCGCCGAGCCTCGGGTCGAGACGTGGACTTGTTTCTGGAAACAGCTGCGCACGTGGTGGTCCTTGAGAGTCTGGAAAACAAAACGACGGAGAAAGCCGAATTGTTGCTGCCGTCTGCTACCTTCGCCGAGTCCGAAGGTACCCTGGTCAACAATGAAGGCAGAGCCCAACGCTATTTCCCGGTTTATCCCGCAACCAAACCTGTACGGGCCAGCTGGCAGTGGCTGACGAGTGTTACGGAAAACTCAAAATGGCAGCATCATGATGACATTACGGCAGCTTGCGCAAACACCTTCCCCGATCTTGCTGCTATCATCCAGGTGGCACCAGTAGCGGATTACACGGTCAGGGGTAGTAAGATCCCAAGACAAGCCCACAGTTACAGCGGGCGAACCACCATGCACGCCAGCATCAATGTCAGTGAGCCCGGTCAGCAGCCAGATCAGGAAACCCCGTTCGCTTTTTCCATGGAAGGCGACACAGCGCAAGTCGCGCCAGCTTTATTACCGGTGATTTGGGCGCCGGGGTGGAACTCCAACCAGTCGATCAACAAATTCCAGGAAGAAACGGGCGGTCATCTTCGTGAAGGAGACGCCGGAATTCGATTACTTGAAGCATCCGGTACTCTGCCCTGGTTCAGCGATATCCCTCCTGCGTTTAAACCGGAACCCGGTATATGGCGGATCATGCCCATACCCCATATTTTCGGCAGTGAAGAATTGAGTCTGCATTCGCCATCGATAGCGGAGCGGCTACCTGCTTTTTGTGTTCTACTGAGTCCATTGGATGCTGAAACATTGGGAATCGGCACCGGAGATCTATTAGAAATAAGCGATCTTGCAGGAGCCTCCATTCTGAAAACTCCGGTACAGATCGAGCTTACCCTGCCTCGTGGTCTGCTTGGAATAACGGCAGGACGGCCAGAGTTCCAAGCCTTGGAATTCCAGGCCCAGGTAACTTTGATGAAAGTAAATCGGGAGGGACAATAATGAACACAGGCTTGGGTGATGCAACTGACATTATCGGCATTTTAGTTTCGGTGATTGTCGTTGCCGCACTGTTGATCTGGGTGGAACGCCGTCTCCTGGCAGTCTGGCAGGACCGTCTGGGACCCAATCGGGTCGGGCCATTGGGCTTAATGCAAGTGGTGGCGGATATGATCAAAATGTTCTTCAAGGAGGACTGGATACCGCCTTTTTCTGACAAACTGGTGTTTGTCCTGGCACCCACGATCGTGTTTATTACCATGCTCACCGGTTTCGCAGTCATCCCGTTTGCGCCGGGTGTTGGTATCATCGATTTCAATTTTGGACTGCTTTACTTCCTGGCGCTGTCCTCGCTGTCCGTTTACAGTGTCGTGCTGGCGGGCTATGCTTCCAATAACAAATACTCGCTGCTTGGTGGGCTGCGGGCAGCAGCCCAGACTGTCAGCTATGAAGTCTTCATGGGCATTTCCATCATGGGCGTGGTGATGCTGTCAGGTACTTTTAATTTAAGAGATATTGTCGAAGCCCAGCGCGATGGCTGGTTCATCTTTCCCCAGTTTTTCGGGTTTATCATCTTCCTCATTGCCATTATCGCGGAAAGCCGTCGAGCGCCTCTTGACTTGCCTGAAGCCGAACAAGAGTTGGTAGGCGGCTTTCATACCGAGTATTCCGGCATGAAATTCGGCATGTTCTTTGTCGGCGAATATCTCGGCATTACACTCAACTCGGCGATCATCGTGACGCTTTTTTTCGGCGGCTGGCTGGGCCCCTGGTTACCGCCGCTGGTCTGGTTTTGTCTGAAAACGGCCGTGGGCATTGTGTTTTTCGTTCTGTTGCGCGGAGCGTTACCACGCCCGCGCTACGATCAGCTCATGACATTCGGCTGGAAAGTGCTATTGCCGGCAGGTCTATTGAACCTGCTGGTTACCGGGGCATTCGTGCTGTCATTGCACAGCTAATGAATCGGAAAAGGAAAATACGATGCTAAGCCAAGTACGATCATTGTGGGAAGTTCTAAAACATACTTTCGTCAAACCGGATACCGTGGAATACCCGGAGCAGAAACCGGCACTGTTTCCTCGCTATCGGGGCCGCATTGTGCTGACCCGTGATCCTGACGGTGAAGAGCGCTGTGTTGCCTGCAATCTTTGCGCTGTAGCCTGTCCAGTCGACTGTATCGCCTTGCAGAAAGCCGAAGATGAGAACGGGCGCTGGTATCCCGAATTCTTCCGTATCAATTTTTCCCGCTGCATTATGTGCGGATTTTGTGAAGAAGCCTGTCCGACCAACGCCATTCAGCTGACGCCGGATTTCGAGATGTGCGAATATGACCGGCAGAATATGGTTTACGAAAAGCAGCATCTCTTGATCGATGGTACTGGAAAGTATCACGATTATAATTTTTACCGGGTCGCCGGTATGACGATCGGGGGTAAAGCCAAGGGCCAGGCTGAAAACGAACACCCCCCGGTCGATGTAAAAACCTTGTTACCCTGATGGAGACAGTTTTATGGCGTTGATTTTATTTTATATCACTTCTGCCGTTGCCATTTTCGCTTCGGTGATGATGATCACCCGGCTCAATGCAGTACATGGACTGCTGTACCTGATTTTATCCCTGCTGGCCGTTGGCGTTATATTTTTTCTATTGGGGGCCCATTTTGCAGCGGTGTTGGAAGTGATTATTTATGCCGGGGCCATTATGGTTTTGTTTGTATTCGTCATCATGATGCTCAATCAGGGACAAAAGACGATAAAACAGGAAAGAATTTGGCTTCAGCCGAGAATCTGGATTGGGCCGTCAGTGCTGGCTTTTATTCTGTTCGTCGAAATACTGGTGATCGTTGTGCTGGGCGACAACGCCGAAACCGGCCACATAGTAAACTCCAAGCAAGTGGGGATCGCATTGTACGGACCTTATCTGCTGGCAGTGGAACTGGCCTCGATATTGTTGCTCGCCGGGTTGGTCGGCGCTTATCACCTGGGAAAACCCATGCTCAAGACAACAAAGCCGGGGATAAATTCGTGAACGGGATTCCGATGGAACTTGGCCTGTCGCTGTCTGCCGTGCTATTTGTCCTGGGACTCATCGGAGTGATGGTCCGACGTAATCTGATCATGATTCTGATGTCACTGGAAGTGATGCTCAACGCTACCGGTCTGGCTTTTATTGTGGCAGGGTCTCGATGGGGAGAGGCAGATGGACAAATCATGTTCCTGCTAATACTGACCCTCGCCGCTGCGGAAGTGGGCGTCGGCTTGGGACTCGCGCTGCAAATTTTCCACCGTTTCCGAACGCTGGATGCCGATTCAGTGAATGAAATGCAAGGATAGGAGATACAAGTGTTAGAACTGCTAGGATGGGTGCCGCTGTTTCCGTTTCTTGGATTTTTAACCCTGGTATTGGCGGGTGAACGACTTTCCAAGGCGCTCGTTTCCTGGATAGGCATTGGCAGCGTCGGGATTTCGGCATTGTTAGTGTCCCTGATCAGCTTCGAATTTCTGAATGGAACGCTAGAACCTTACAGGCTGCTGTTGGGGTCGTGGATGGAGATTGACGATCTGTCGGTGCCCTTCGGTTTCTACCTTGATGCTTTATCGATGACGATGCTGTTTGTCGTGACCGGTGTTGGTTTCCTGATCCATTTCTATTCCGCCGGCTTCATGGAATCCGACCCCGGCTATGCCCGTTTTTTCGCCTATATGAATCTGTTTATATCGGCGATGCTGGTGCTGGTACTCTCGGATAATTTGGTGCTGCTTTACCTGGGTTGGGAAGGTGTCGGGCTCGGCAGTTATTTGTTGATCGGCTTCTGGTATGAAAATCCGGATAACGGTTATGCGGCGCGTAAAGCGTTTGTGATGACCCGCATTGGCGATACGGCTCTGGCGCTGGGTCTATTTTTACTGTTTACGCAATTGCACACCTTTGATATTCACTCCTTGATGCTCCGGGCTGCGAACCAATGGCCTGCCGGCACCTTGTTACCCATGGTTTCAGCAGCGCTATTGTTGGGCGGCGCGCTGGGAAAATCCGCTCAATTACCCTTACAGACCTGGCTACCCGACGCCATGGCGGGTCCCACGCCGGTCAGTGCGCTGATTCATGCCGCCACGATGGTTACGGCGGGAGTTTACCTGATTGCCCGCACCCATGGCTTATTCCTGTTGGCGCCCACGGTACAATTCGCGGTCGCGGTGATCGGGGCAGTCACTTTACTGATCGCCGGGTGCTCCGCTCTCGCCCAAACCGACATCAAACGTATCCTCGCCTATTCAACCATCAGCCAGATTGGCTACATGTTTCTTGCTTTAGGCGTCGGCGCCTGGTCAGCAGCGATTTTTCACCTGCTGACCCATGCCTTCTTCAAGGCGCTATTGTTCCTTGCCGCAGGTGCGGTCATTTTTTGTTTCCACCACGAGCACAATATTTTTAAGATGGGTGGACTGCGTAAAGCCATGCCCTTAGTTTTCTGGAGTTTTATGATTGGCAGCGCCGCATTAGCCGCTCTGCCTTTTACCTCCGGCTTTTATAGCAAGCACGAGATTTTGTTGGCCGCCTTTAAAACTTCTCCTGCCCTTTGGGCAGCGGGCTGCCTGGGTGCTCTGATAACCGGCATCTACAGCTTTCGCCTGATCTTTGTGGTTTTTTTCGGCCAACAATCCCGGGCCGTTGACAAGGGACTCGGCTGGAGTATGACTATACCCTTAGTCTTGTTAGCTGTTCTGGCATTGTTTGGCGGCCTTTTGCAGATTCCTCTGGATTCTGTATTTCCAGATTTATTTAGCCCGGAACAGGATTCCACATTGGTTTCGGTCATCACAGTTGCGGCACCTTTTCTCGGCCTTTTTATCGCCGTTTTGTTCTATCTTACAGGCACTTTATCTGCACAACGTTTCGCAAATTACAACTGGGCAAAACCAATAAGGCAGCTCTTTCTGAGCGGTTGGGGTTTTGATGCGCTTTATGACATTCTACTGGTGCGACCTTTTAATACGATCACCAAACTGAATAAAAACGATGCAATAGATGTGCCGTTCCTTGGGATTGCATGGCTCAGCCGAAGGTTGCACCGTTTAACCAGCGCATCTCAAACCGGACGTGTCCGCTGGTATGCTTCGTCTCTTGTATTAGGTGCGGCGGTCATTATCGCCATAGCATTGCTGTCATGATCCTGCCTGCGCTGATTATTGTTTTATGTCTGGGCGCTTTTGCCGCCTGGTTTTCAGAGCGTAAAAATCCAGGCGCTCCGCGCTGGGTGGCGATCATCACTCTCGCCATTGAAGCGCCGCTCTTGGCCGTGGAATATAAAAAGACAGAGCTCATTGACATCTTTTCTACAAATATTTTACCCACTTGGCTTGACGACTTTAACCGGTCATGGATTCCTCGCTTCGGCATAGGGTTTCATTTGGCTATGGATGGCCTCAGTCTGCTCCTGATAGCCTTGACAGTCTTGCTCGGTTTTATGGCGGTCAGCAGTTCCTGGACAGAAATCAAAAACCGGCAGGGTTTCTTTTTCTTTAATCTGTTGACTTGTCTGGCCGGTACTGTCGGCGTATTTTTAGCAGTCGACCTGTTCTTATTCTTTTTTTTCTGGGAATTGATGATAATCCCGATGTATTTCCTGATCAGCATCTGGGGACATGAAAACCGCACTTATGCGGCAATAAAATTCGTCATTTTCACGCAAGTGAGCAGTCTTTTGTTGCTGCTGGCGATCGTGGTTTTGGCGCTGATCAGCCATAAGCAAAGCGGTGTTTATACTTTCGACTATTTCAAATTGCTAAACACCAAGATCAATCCTGACGTTGCATTTTGGCTGATGCTGGGCTTTTTTATCGCCTTTACCGTCAAGCTGCCGGCAGTGCCTTTTCATACCTGGCTGCCGGATGCGCATACTCAGGCGCCAACCGGAGGCAGTGTTATCCTGGCTGGCGTTATGCTAAAGACTGGCGCTTACGGCTTGCTGCGCTTTGTTATACCGTTATTTCCGGAAGCAGCGCATCAGTTTGCCCCGATCGCCATGACGCTGGGAGCTGTGAGCGTACTTTATGCCGCGATGATGGCTTTCGCGCAGTCTGATCTGAAACGGCTGATTGCCTATAGCAGTGTCAGCCACATGGGCTTTATCCTGATTGGGGTATTTTCCTGGAACACCTTCTCCATGCAGGGTGCGGTCATCACCATGCTGGCTCACGGCATTAGCGCGGCGGCGTTATTTATGATTGCCGGCGCCCTGCAGGAACGCCTGCATACCCGGGAAATGGGGAGAATGGGGGGGCTTTGGTCTGCATTACCACGATTGTCAGCATTCGCATTATTCTTTGCGATGGCCTCGTTGGGGCTTCCAGGACTGGGGAATTTCATCGGCGAACTTCTGGTGTTATTGGGGGCTTTCAAGGTTAATGCTTTACTGACCTCAGCGACCGCACTGGCCCTTATCCTGGCGCCGGTATATTCCTTGGGTATCATCCAAAAAGCCTTTCATGGCCCGCTGCAAAACCAGCCTGCTTTGTCCGATTTCAATCGTCGTGAACTGGCCTCGCTGGCATTGCTTGTGCTCGCCAGTCTATGGCTTGGTCTGTGTCCCCAGCCCGTATTAGACATTTCGGCTCCCGCGCTGAAGCAAGTATGGTCAGATAACGTTGCGATGGAACACTGATGAATAGTAACCAGCTTGCCGCTCTTGCGCCCATTATCACGCTGACCATCGCCACAATTGCGGTCATGCTCAGCATTGCCATCAGGCGAAATTTCGTCCTTGCCAGCAATGTAGCTGCTTGTGGAATCCTAATATCCTTGCCGGCATTGGGCATCGCCTGGCAACAAAGTCCCATTCAGTCGACTTTATTGATCCGGGTGGATAGTTACGTATTATTTTTTATGGCGCTATTGCTGCTGGCGGGTCTTGCCGTGCTGGGATTTTGCTACGACTATTTCAAGAAACGTGAAGGTGAAAACGAAGAGCTGTTGTTGCTATTGCTAACTTCACTCCTGGGCGCTTCCGTGCTGGTCGCCAGTAGTCATTTTGCAGCCTTTTTTTTGGGTCTTGAAACGCTCAGCATTTCTCTCTTCACGCTGATAGGTTATCCGCTCAATCGCGAACAGCCTCTGGAGGCAGCAATTAAATATCTGATCTTGTCTGGCGTGTCTTCTGCATTCCTGCTCATGGGGATGGCATTCATTTATGCCCAAAGCGGTGAACTCACCTTCAGCGGCATTGGACACTTTATTACCAGTCAGCCGGCTATGAATCCAATGATTCTAAGCGGTATTATTCTCATTGTGGCAGGCCTCGGTTTCAAGCTTTCTCTAGTACCGTTCCATTTATGGACGCCGGATGTTTATGAAGGCGCACCAGCACCTATCACAGCCTTTATCGCGACAGTTTCAAAAGGAGCTGTTTTTGTTCTCCTGCTGCGTTTTTTCATCAGCTCTGGCAGTCACGCTAACACTTCATTACTGAACGTGTTCAGCGTCATTGCCGTGATATCCATACTGGCCGGTAATCTACTGGCTTTACTGCAAAATAATGTCAAACGCTTGCTGGCCTATTCGTCCATCGCCCATATGGGTTATTTGCTGGTTGCATTCATTGCTAGCAGCAGCATTGCGCCAGCACTGGCGGTCGAGTCCATTACTTTTTATCTGGTTGCCTATTTCATAACCACGCTCGGCGCTTTAGGAGTCGTTTCCGTGCTTTCAACACCGCAAACAGAAGCAGGCGATATTGCTATTTATAGTGGACTGTTTTGGCGACGGCCATGGCTGGCAGGGGCTTTTACCCTGATGTTACTCTCACTGGCAGGTATTCCCCTCACCGCCGGATTCATCGGGAAATTCTATATTTTTACAAGCGGCGCTGATGCCCGATTGTGGGGGTTATTGATTGCTATTATCGTAGGGAGCGGCCTGGGGCTGTATTACTACTTGAAAATTATCGTGGTTATGTCGATGAACGTCGACGCAACGGTGATTAAATCTGAGGAATTTTCCAGAGAATGGATTTCTTCATCAATACTCGCCACTTTAAGTCTACTGATAATATGGCTCGGCATTTATCCAAACCAGATAGTCAATTTACTTCAGACCGTATCAAATACAATCAGGTAAGGTTTTATTTTGTTTAATTTGGAAGAACATAAAAAAGGGATAGCTATTCGGATTACCTGTCATGTTTATTGGTGTCTTGGTATGCAGTCAAAAGTAATCATTCGAACAACAGATTTCGGTATGTAGGTAACTATCACTAGCGGCCTCTGAATGACTGCTTTTCAAGGCTAACCAGCCGTTCATTGCAACTGGTTGCGGGTTTTTCTAGCCAGGTCAAATTGTCTTAAAGTCTTTATAGTGTTGGGTTTTCGACCAGTGTCCCCGAATAGGTTATAGTTTATATTTTTGGAGAGTCAGAATGGCTGTAAACCAACGGTGGCAAGTGATTCCAACGCAATTGGATGTTCTGCAGTTCGAAGAATTTGTCTTGCCGCATCTTTCTATCGGGCGCCGTGGCCCGACACCGAAGCTGAGTTTGCACACGATCTTCAACTACGTTTTACGACTACTATATCTGGGTTGTCAGTGGAAGGAACTGCCGATCAACAAAGATAGCGAGGGGCATCCTGAAATTCACTATACGCGGGTTTATCGCATCTGGCGGCGGTGGGTGGCCGATGGCTGCATTGACGCCATTTTTACCTGCTCGGTGTTGAAGCTGCATCAGGACAACCGCCTGGATATTTCGATCATTCACGGCGATGGCACGACCACGGCAGCTAAAAAGGGCGGCGACAACATCGGTTTTAACGGACACAAAAAGGTCAAAGGAGATAAGGTCGTCGCCTTCTGCGATCGGAATTGCAACGTGATCGCGCCGTTCGTGTCAGCTCCTGGCAATCGCAACGAATCGCCACTGTTACGAGAAGCCATGCCGCAACTGACCCGCATCGCCCGTGCGGTTGGCATGGATCTTCAGGGCACGGTCGTTAGTCTTGATGGCGTCTATGATTGCCGGCTAAACCGCAAAGCCATTTTCAATCGTGGCATGATTCCCAATATCAACCCTAATCTACGTGCCAGAAAAAAACCCAAGCGAGGCCGCAAGCCTTTCTTCAAGAAGGCTATTTTTGACGAGCGATTTCGCACAATTGAGCGAGTGTTCGCGTGGGAAGACAAGTTCCGCCGATTGCTGAATCGTTTCGAGCGCCTCAGTCCAGTGCATTACGCCTTCAAATCGCTCGCCTACACACTGATCAATCTCCGGCACTACTGCCAGACCTAATTTCAGGGTCTAGCGTTGGGTTTTACTTCGGCGCATCGTGCGCCGTGATTTCGCTCGTCCGCTGGATGCCAAAAACAGCTCGCTTAGACGCAAAATACACGCATTATCCGCTTATTTAAGACCATTTCTCGCATCTTATCTCAGTTTTTGGCAGTGAAGCTCGGGCCCCAGGCCAATTTCGATAAAAACCCGCAACCAGTTGATCGATTAACCCGCTTTGCCGGGCCGTATCAGCTAAGTGAGCATCTAAAGATGTTATTTGTAACTTAATAACGCTTTCCGGGGATGCTGTTGCTTGCGCGGCCTGTGCCAGTAATAAGAATAAAATGCCTGTCAATATTTTCATGGCTGCGGTGTTTGATTGATTTTTATGTCTTGGTTTATGGTCAGGGTATCGGGGGTTTGGCACTGGTTTTTATGGTCGATATAGAGGGTTTCGTTAATGATCTGGTATTCGCCCGTATCGCTTTTGGCAAAAGTTACTTTGTAGTTGTTGTCCCAATAACAGCGTATTTGCGAATACCGCTGCGCGGATACCTCAAGGCGGGTTTCGTTGCCTTGAATGCTGACGTTGTGCAGCTCCACAGATTCAAGCGCTGGCTGGCCGCTGTACCAGGATTCGCGCAATAACCGTTTCCATGCTTGGCCGCTAATATCAGTTTCTTTGGTTGCCCTATCAAGCGTTGTTACAGTGACTTTAATAGTGGCACCGTCACTGTATAGTTTTAGTAGGTCGATGTTGCGTGTATTGGTGTAGTTAAGATAGGTCGTAAGAAAGCGTTTTGCGTCGAGAACACATTGCTTGTCCAATTCAGTAGCGTTAGCCAGCTGCGAACATAATAAAAGCAAACAGGCTACTTTGCTTACGGTGCCATTCATCGGGTCATTACCCTGTCTTGCTGTTGCCGTTCTTTAACGATTTCAGGCGGCTTATGGTCATTGATTATGCTATTGGCCTCACTAGCCGCGTGTTTGCCCTGTTCAATTATTTCCGGGGTCTTTATGCG
>Ga0194062_1000477_pt1 | contig 16892 bp, 12 predicted proteins | sample SepL2225m_MetaG_FD_155481 | JGI IMG/M metagenome (GOLD analysis project Ga0194062, IMG submission 155481) | Anoxic zone freshwater microbial communities from boreal shield lake in IISD Experimental Lakes Area, Ontario, Canada - Sep2016-L224-25m | ecosystem: Environmental > Aquatic > Freshwater >... | reverse complement strand
GCAAATCACTGATATGCAGGAAACCATTCTTACTGATCCCGAAATCAATGAAGGCGGCTTGAATGCTGGGCTCGATATTCGTGACCCGGCCACGGTAGATATTACCAATGTGCAGATCGCTGCTGGCCCGTTCGGTGTAGAGTTCTTCGAGCAATCCCCGCCGAACCACGGCAATGCGCAATTCATCCGCGCTGGAAGTCGCATTGATCAGCATTTCCCGCCCGGTCTGCCGGCGCTCGCGCGGCGGTTGCGGGGTGGTCGTTTCGGGTTCGCCGGGGGCTACCGGTGCGGTTTTCGGTAGCAGCGGACTGGCGGCCGCTGGCGTAATGGGTTCACGTTGCTGCGGTGGTTGTTGACGGCGGCGCGTCTCGGCGGGTTCCTGGCGACGCGGAGGTCTGGGCTGCGGGGGATTTTGCACCGGAGCTTTGACGACTGGGGCCTTTTCTTCTTGTACTACCGGAGCGGGCGCATTACGCCCCGCATTGGCGGTTTCTTCCGACGGAATAAGGCTATCAGGGACCGAGAAACCCTGACCGACCCGCTTGGTACCGGGCCGGAAACTATGCCGGCTGGCGGACTGACGGCTAAACGATTGCCGCAACGTGGGTGGACGTAAGCCTGGATTGGCTGGCCGCGGGGCATTGGCTTCAACCTGATGCGGCGGGGACCATGCGGTGGGCACAGTGGGTGCAGCGTCAGTCTGAGGTTGAGGTTCAGGTATCGGCGCTGCCGCAGCCGGGGACAGATCAGCCAGGAACGAAGCCTGCACCGACAAAGCCTCGGTAGGCGTTTCAGGGTCTTTCACTGACTCAACCGAGCTGGTCGCTTCAGGTGTTTCCGTCGGAGCATCAGTTTCGCCCGGGGTGCGTTTGGGACCACGTACCCCCCGGCCACGCCGTTGGTTACGACCACCACGCCGACCACGCGTCCGTCCCCTCGGCCTTTTGACGGGGGCAGCAGACTCATCACCAGATGACGTCGGGGTGTTTTCCGGGGACGGTGAAGACGCGGCGCCTTGTTCGGCGCGCGCAGATTTAGACTTGTTGTCGGGCGTAGCGCCCGGCAACCCAGTAGATGTATTCTCTTTGATGGCACAACCTCATGAATTTTGAATTCCGTTATCGCGCGGGTCGCATCTGCGACAAACCATTCCTTCCGCGCCAGGATCGTAAATATCTCGGGCAGGCTAAAGCCCACCACAACTATTTACGCACATTTGACACTTTTTAGCAAGTCATGCCCGCATAATAACTTGCGTAAACCGGTTTAGGAACATTTTCCCCGTCATTACCGGGGCAACAGGTTGACCATTGCCATGCTTTACGGTCAAATAAGCGCATTATTAAGGGGCGTGCCCTTTTTGACCGTATGGCACCGCACCAAATGTCCGCATAAGAGTGAAATTACAAACGATTATGATCCGAAAGACCCTGCACTGGTACATCTTCCGTGAGTTATTGCGGGTTTTCCTGCTCACCACGGCGGCCCTGACAACGCTTTTGGCGTTTGGGGGGACGTTCAAGCCGCTGACCAATGAGGGTTTAAATCTTTTCCGCCTGCTGACCATCATGGGGAATTTGATTCCCGCGATGCTGGCGTATTCGATTCCGATTGCCGCCCTGTTCGCGGCCGTGGTGGTCTACTGGCGGCTTTCCACGGACAACGAAATTACCGCCTGCCGGGCCGGGGGTATCAGTTTTTTCACCATGTGCCTACCCGCCGTGTGGCTGGGGTTGCTGGTCACCATGGTGAATATGAGCTTTGCTCAATATGTCGTGCCGATTTTCATCCAGCGCACCGAGCAGGGTATACGGTCGGATATTGGCCAGATTATGGTCAACAATATCGCCCGACAAGAGCCGTATGAGTTCCAGAACATTGTGACGTATGCGGATGATGCCGTATTAAAGCGTGAGACGCTGGCCGATGGCCGCGAGCGTACGATCGTGGAACTCCAGGGTATGGCCGCCATGCAGCTCAACGCCGAACGCAAGCCCACGGCGTTGTTTATCGCCCGGGTAGCCCGTTTGTTCCTCGAACCCGTGGACCTCAGGGGGGGGGATTTGCAGGCTTGGATGCAGATGGAGGATGGCGCGGTCTTTGATCCGGTAAATTTTCGTAAAATTGCCGGTTCCGCCCAATACCTGCCCCCCAGCGGCGAACCGTTCCTGCTGCCCTTGCAGGCCAATCAGAAGCCCAAGTACATGGATCTGAGCGACTTACTGTATTTCCGGGCGCATCCGCTGGAACACCGGCCGGTGGCGGCGAACGTCAATGTCATCAAGCAGAACTGGCGGCTGGACCAAATCACCGCAGGCTTTGCCCGTCAAATCAAAGGCGTGGACAAGTTCAAAATGACCACCCCGGACGGAGAAACCCTAAACTTCACCGTGGCCAATAGTGCCATGGATGCGGAAGATCATCTACGGTTGACCGGCACGCCTGGCCAGCCCGTTCAGGTTGAAGTGGTGCGTAATGGCCGGGCCATGTATATGCTTTCTGCCAAACAGGCCTTGTTACGGCTGGAAAGCCTGAGCCAACAGGATGTCTACGGCACACTGGTCCTGAGCGGTCAGGTGATGCGGACAGATTTGATCCGCAAGATTGCCCCGGCCCCAACCGATGATCCGGTGCTGATCCGCCCGTTGGTCATAGATAAGAAATTGATTGATAACGCGCCCAATTTTGACGCCTCGATGCTCGACAATCAGAATCTTTTCGGGGCCACCATGCAGCCGGCGTTACAACGGATTGCCAGTGAATCCACGCGTTTGCTGCGTTATATTGATGCTGAACTGCACTCCCGCACGGCCTTTGCGCTCAGTTGTCTGCCTTTGGTCATGGTGGGTGCGGCGTTGGGCATCATCATGCGGGGTCGTAATCCGCTGGGGGTGTTTGTGGTGGGCTTCGTCCCCGCCATGATGCTGATTCTCACCACGGTGGCGGGACGACAGATGATCGAAAAGGCCAATGCGGGCAGTCTCGGTGGCTATATTATGATTTGGGCCAGCGTGGGTTTAATGGCGGCGCTGGTGTATGGTTTCTATTCTTGGCTAATCAGGAAATAAGCTACGTATGCGTCTGCTTGACCGTTATATCATCCGTAGTTTTCTGATGAACTACGTGCTCGCGTTTATCGTGATTGTGGGCATGTATGTGATGCTGGATTTGATTGTCAATTTTTACGAATTTACCACCACCAGCGATCGTCAAATCCAAGGCTGGGACTTGACGGTCGCCATCATATCCGACATCGCAGATTTTTATATGTACCAGATTCTGCTGATCTTCCAGCAGATGGCCGTCACCATTCCGATTATGGCAGCCGGCTTTACGATGGTACGTATGACCCGCCATAACGAATTGATTGCCATGTTGGCCAGCGGGGTGAGTTTGTATCGCGTGGCCGCACCGGTGATTATCTGCTCCCTACTCTTTGCCACCATTGCCATCGTCAATCAGGAATTGGTCGTGCCCCAGTTCCGCGACAAACTGATGCGCAGGCACGAGCAGGTGAGTAAGGTCGTGGATGAACGCCCGCCGGTACAGTTCCTGCGGGATAAGGACAACTCCCTGCTGTCGGCAAGTTCTTTTGACCCCAAGAAAAACACTCTGCAAAATGTACGAATTATCCAACGCGATGAAAAAGGTTCGGCCCGGGGGCGGATTATCGCGGAAACGGCCCAGTGGGTCCCCATGCCGGGCACCACCGACCGGGGGGCCTGGTTTATGCCCAGAGCCACGATTATTGATGACAGCCTGAATTCCGATCCCGCTCTCAAAGTTGCGGGCCGCGTGGAGCAGCTTAACTACAATACGGGTTTGTCGCCGCGCCAGTTGGAATTAGCCATCAGTCGCAAAGCGGCGGATCTTCTGGGCACCAGCGAGATTCAGGAATTAATCGTCAACTCCCCCATCGCCACCAAACCCAAGTTTGAGAAGATTTTGCACACCCGCGTCACCCAGCCCATCATGAATTTAATCATGCTACTGGTAAGTGTCCCCTTTCTGCTGACCCGCGATCCACGCCAATTGGTGGTTAATATGATCCGGTGCACCCTTGTCTCCGCATTATGCTTTGCGGGCACCTTTGTGTTTTTCCAGGCGGCGGGGACGGTATTTCCCGCGATTATTGGCGCTTGGTTGCCGGTCATCATTTTTGGTCCCATCGCGCTGGTACTGATGGATTCCCTTAAGACCTGAGGGTGATTCCTGGGCGTAAAACCGAAATCTTCCTCTGCCCAACGCAACCGTTCCATCCGGATTGGCTTTGAGTTGTTGGAACTATTGGCCCGGAGTGAAGCATCGTTGACCACGGGGGAAATCGCCAAAGCGGTGCGCTTGGCCCCTTCGATTATTAGTCGTAACCTATTGACATTAAACACATTAGGATATGTCACCAGAGTAGGTCATGGACGTTGGCGGGTGCACACGGGCGTTTTGGCGCTCGGGGCATTAGGTTTGCGTAACAGTCCCTTGGGCAAGGCCGATCCCGTTATGGCACACTTAGCCACTCAGGTGGGCTGTTTGGCTGCCTTGGGTTTCGTTTGGAAGCAACAGGTCGTTTATCTGTTTCGACGGGCACCGGAAGAGTTTCAAAGCAGTGTTGGCCACATCTATTCGGCCCAAGAGTCCGTTATTGGGCTTTTGATGCAGCAACCCGCCCGGGTCGAACATTATTACATGAAGCGTGACGCAGGGGTAAGTTTTGGTTTGGCCCTGCGTTTACGCTTTGACGGACAGGAATACGGCATCGCCGTTTCCGGGCCGATGAAGTACTATCGGGGCGACGAGACCATGCAATTATTGCACCAGGCCGCCGAAAAAATCCTCGACACCCGCGCTGATACGGCAAAATGATTCTGAAACTTACCGTGGTTATTGATTGCCAGTGACGCGATCTCGGTTTAAGATGAGTGCCCAACTGTGATAGAACTGCGGTCTGGCGTAAGACGGTAGTATCTCCCCAGCAATATGAGGTGAAGTATGCCGGCTGTCGTCGTTATTCCCGCACGTTTTGCATCCACACGCCTGCCGGGAAAGCCGCTCCTTCACGCCACGGGCAAATACCTGATCCAACATGTTTACGAGCAGGCCAGCAAGGCCAAACGCGTGGAAGCGGTCGTGGTCGCCACCGACGATGAACGCATAGTGGAAGCGGTACGCAGTTTTGGCGGTCAGGCCGTCATGACCCGTCCGGATCACCAGTCCGGCACCGATCGCATCGCAGAAGTGATGCGGATGCCGGAATTTCAGCGGTTCCATACCGTGGTCAACGTTCAGGGGGACGAACCGGAAATCAAGCCCGAAGTGATTGATGATCTGGTGCGGATTACCCGTCAGGTGGATGTGCCCATGGCCACGGTCTCGGCCCCGTTTGCCAATTGGAACGAAATCAAAGACCCCAATAAAGTCAAAGTGGTGGTGGATCAGCGCGGAATGGCCATTTATTTCTCCCGCTCGGTCATTCCCTTTGACCGCGACGGCCAAAGCGCATCGGCCACCATGCTGGAATTGGCGGGTATCTATCGCAAGCATCTGGGCATCTATGCCTATCAACGCAGTTTTCTGCTAACGTTGTGTGCCACCCCCCTGCCGGTCATTGAACAGCTGGAAAAGCTGGAACAGCTCCGGGCCTTATTTCTAGGTGCCAAGATTTTTGTGCAAGACATCGCCGAAGCCCCTGCGGGCATTGATACCCCGGCGGATTACGCGGCCTTTATCGAACGCAACCAAACGGCCCTTATTTAAGTTTTTATAGAACGGAGTTGTCATGGAACGCGAGCATACCGATTCGTCCGAGTTGTTAGCCTCTGTGGGTCACACCTCGGACGACACGGAGTTTTACACTCCCTACCCCAAAGGGTATGTGAAAGGCCGCACCAAGTATGTGGTGGTGCTGGGCACGGTCATGTCCGGACTGGGTAAAGGCATCTTTGCCTCCAGTCTGGCCAAGATTCTCAAAGACAAAGGCCTCAAGGTTGCCCCCATCAAGATGGAAGGCTACCTGAATATTGATTCCGGCACGCTGAATCCGTTCCGCCACGGTGAGGTATTCGTGTTGGACGACGGCATGGAAACCGACATGGATTTGGGCACGTACGAACGCATGCTCAATGAAAACCTGAACCGCCACAATTTCACCACCAGCGGGCAAATCTTCACTCGGGTACTGGAACGGGAACGCCACGGCGAATATCTGGGCCGTGATGTGCAGTGGATTCCCCATGTTACGGGCGAAGTAAAACGCGTGCTGCGCACACTCGCTATCGAATCCAAAGCCGATGTGGTCTTTGTGGAAGTCGGCGGAACTGTGGGTGACTACGAAAATGGTTACTTCATTGAAGCCCTGCGGGAACTGGCCTATGAGGAAGGCGAACACAGCGTGTGTGTGGTGGCCCTCACCTATGTCATGGAGCCGCAAAGTCTGGGCGAACAAAAGTCCAAGGCCGCCCAATTGGGCCTGCGCCAGGTCATGGAAGCCGGCCTGCAACCGCATATTATCGCCTGTCGCTGCCCCTCGCCGGTGACGGATAAAGTCCGGCAGAAAATCTCGCTCTTCTCCAACGTCCCCCTGCGCCGCGTCTTCTCCATGCACGACGTGCCGTCCATTTATCTCATCCCCGAAATGCTGCGCGAAGCCGGGATGGATCGGGAAGTCCTCACCCTGCTGCAATTGCATGAACGGGTCAATCAACGCACCGAAGATTCCGCCCGCCGGGATTGGCTGCAATTCGTGGAAAACCTGCTGGCCCCCAAGGAACGCAAAATCACCATCGGCGTGACCGGTAAGTACACCTCCGTCCGCGATGCGTATGCCTCCATTGATAAAGCACTGGAACACTGCTCCTCGCATTGCCATTGTGACATCAACGTGGTGTGGATTGACACCACCGAAGTGGACAGCCGGAATGTGGCGGAAAAACTGCGTGGTTGCCACGGCATCATCGTCCCGGGAGGCTTTGGTTCGCGCGGCGTGGAAGGCAAGCTGGAATGTGTGAAGTATGCCCGTGAAAACAAACTCCCTTATCTGGGTATCTGTCTGGGTTTCCAGATTGCCGTGATCGAATATGCCCGGAATGTCTGCAAGCTGGCCGGGGCCCATAGCACCGAGTTCGATCCCAAATGCCCCCATCCGGTGATTGACATCCTGCCGGAACAAAAGAAGATCGAAGGCCTAGGCGGCAATATGCGGCTGGGCGGTAAAGATGTGGTAATCAAACCGGAATCCATGGTGTGGAATCTGTACGATCAGCAGGATAACAAGCGTCTGCGGTTCCGGCATCGTTACGAAGTAGACCCCAAGTATATTGCCCAACTGGAAAAGCATGGGTTGGTTTTCTCCGGCCATGCCCCCAACCAGCCCATCATGCAGATGTTGGAGTTGCCCGTCGCCCAACACCCGTATTTTGTCGGGACTCAATCCCATCCCTGTCTGACCAGTCGGCCCCTGAGTCCCGATGGTCTGTTCCTGGGCTTGGTTAAGGCGGCACTAGTCCGGGCATATCCGCAGCAGACCATGCCGGAAATCACCGGAGTCACTGTGAACGATGTGAGTCTCTAAACCTATCCCTCAGGGCAGGTCAACGGTATGCGCTGGTTTGCGTATGTCATCCTCTTGTATGTGGCGACGGCATTTCAAGTCGCACGGTTGGGCAAAATCAGCCCCGGCACATATCCGCAGATTGAGTACCTGATCATTCTGGTATTGTTCTACGCGCTCTATGCCCCGGAGGACGAAGCGGCGCTGGCGGCGATCATTACCGGTATCACCTACGACCTGATCAGCACCGATATCATCGGCACTCAAGCCATACCCATCGCCCTCCTGGGTTGGCTGGTACTGCGCATCCGGATGTCTATTTTTCGGGATTTCTTTCTCAGCCAGGCGCTGGTGGCGTTGTTCGCCGGCATCCTGCTGGCCCTGCTCAGCAGCATTTTCAAATGCTGGAGTATCCCCCATGCCGCGCGGCTGGGCTTCGGCAGTCTGGTATGGCAAGGGTGCGCCAATGCGGGTTATACCGCCATTATGGCGGTACCCATCATTTACGTGCTGGATAAATTGCGGCCAATACTGGGCTTGGAATCCGGGCGGAAAAACGGCTACCGGACGTAAACCACCCGTCGCATCAGACCCCGACGGCCTGCAGCCACGCCTGGGCCATACGTTGATGGCCGGCGATGGTGGGATGGACACCGTCGTTAGCCCAATAGGTGGCCGGGGCTTCTTTAAGGGCCGCATCGAATACGGATTGGAACTTCACCAATACCGTATCAAATTCCTTGGCCAGTTGGGCAACAATCGCCTGCCGGGCTTCGATCTCGGGTACCCACGGGTCTTGGACCACACCACAACGCAGAACAAACGGTTCGCACAGAACCAATTTTATGGCGGGGTTGTGTTCTTTGGTTTCCTGCAATAATTGCCGATACACCCGTTCAAATTTTGGCACACTCACACCCTGATTGGAAGTAAAACCATGCCAGGTGTCATTCACTCCGATCAAGATGCTGATCAGCGTGGGTTTCAGATTCATGCAGTCTTCCGTCCAACGGGCGTACATATCGGGAACGCGATTGCCGGAGATTCCACGGTTGTAAAACTTCAGACCGAATTGGGGATATTTGGCCAGCATGACCGCGGAAGCTTGCAAGGCGTAACCACAACCCAGGCCAGCCCCGTTCGGATTGGCTTCTTTTTCCTCACGTCGCCGGGTGGCATCGGTGATGGAATCGCCCTGCCACACAATCACATCGTCAGCTTGTAACAACATCGTAGAACTCCTTTGGGGAATATTGTGGCCGAAACCCGTGACGCTGGCAAGTTGGGGCCAATCACTGGACAGGTGGGAACGTAATGCGTAATTCCTGTGCCATCCCTTTGGCCGCCTCTTCCGGTGTGACTTTTTGCAGTGTAAGCCGCTCGACCCAGCGGCCCAGAATTGGCTGCCAATCGGCCCACCGGTCCGTGACAGGGAGTTGGCGTCCATCCTGATAAAGATTGGTAAATGCGGCGACGTTATAGGGTGGCTGGGTGGCTTGCAGATACGCCTTACTGGCCGCTACCGGCAACAGTGTGGGAATCGCTCGACGCAGTTGATCGCCACAATAGGCCTGCTCCGCCTGTGGACCGCACATAAAGCGTATTAACCGCCAGCCAGCTTCGGGGTGCCGACTGCGTACCGAGAGCATCAGACCATTACCCTTGACCAGCGCATGGCGACCTGTCGGCCCGGTGGGAATGGGAACCACATCCCAGTTGAACTGTCGACCAATCTGCTTGCGATAACGCGGGGACTCACCGGCAAATCCGCTGGTCATACCCAACATACCAGTCTCAAAACTTAACTGACCAGGAATAGTTTCGCCGACTTTGGGCACGACCCGATATTTATGCATCAAATCGTTGAAGAAGGTCAAACCCGCGATGGCTTGAGGTTGGTCCACATAGACTTGGTGTTGGCTATCGATAATTTCACCGCCATACAGCCAGATGAGCCACCAGACGTCCAGATTCTCCAAACGCATCCCGAGTGATTCCAACCGGCCATTTTTATCCCGACGGGTCAAGGTTTGGGCCGCATGCAGAAACGCCGCGATATCCCAATGTCCCTGTTGGTAAAGTTCGAATGGATCGGTCAACCCTGCGGCCTGAAACAGGTCCTTGTTGTAGTATATTAATTTCCCGCCAAACAAGGTATTCAGCCCATAGGTTTGCCCCCGATAGCTGACTTCGTTCAGGGCTTGGGGGACATAATCGGCGCGACGAAATAAACCCGCCTTTTCATCTGCGGCCATGAAATCATCCAGAGGTCGGAAATATCCCATCGGGATCAGGCGGGGTAATTGGTAGAGATCCACGCGAAAGACGTCCGGCTCGGTGTTCGACGCCAACATGACCTGCATTTTCTGCGGGTACGGCGCCCCGGGAACCATCAGGTAATGCACGGCAATGTCGGGATTCTGGGTCTGAAACAGGTCGAGCATCTGCTCATCCGTACGCTGCTGCTCGGGGTTACCCCAGGCCATGTAGGTGAGATGGATTTTATGATCGGCCAACTGGGGGTTGTGTAGCCAGAGATAGCCCAATATCGGGGTCAGAAACAATCCGATCCAAACCCAGAGTTGGGTCCGCGCCCATAGTTTATGGAGTCCATTTTCTGGCATCAATTCGGTCCCGATAAAACCGCAAAACCAGCAGGCATCGTAATTGATACCCCCGGGAATAACAATCCCGGCCGTTATTTGCCGATACAGAATTGGCTGAAAATATGCCCCAATACCGCGTCCGGCGCGGTGTGGCCGGTAATCTGTCCCTGTAAGTCCAAAGCCAGCCGTAATTCTGCGGCAGCCAGTTCGGGGTTGGTCGTAATTTGCGGCGCGGTCATGGCCAATAGCCGTTGGAGACTGTCGGTCGTTGCGGACAGCAACTCACGATGCCGCGCATTGAGCACAAATACCTGACCAGCCAAAGCTTCGTTCCGATACGCACAGGCACCCACATGGCGGACCAACGCGGGAATGCCAGCACCGGTGTGGGCAGATATGGTCCACGTGGTGGTAACGCCATCGGCACCTGTTTCCGGTAGGTCAATCTTATTTCTAACCCACACTGTGGGTATGGTTTGGCAAGCAGTCAATTCGTGCCTGATTTCGGCCACACTCTCCGGGGTATCTGCGGCATCCAGCAGAACCATAATCACATCGGCCTGAGCCAGCGCCTGACTGCGTGCGTTATGCATCGCGGTACGGAGCTCTTGGTGGGTCTGTTGTTCCAGACCCGCCACATCCAGCAGGCGAATCGGACCGCTGGGGGTAGGCACAATTGCCTCCAACACATCGCGGGTGGTGCCCGCCACCGGCGATACCAAAGCCCGCGCTGTGGAACTAAGCCGGTTCAACAACAGGCTTTTCCCGACATTGGCCCGCCCTAACAGTACCACCGCCGGCAGGCGCGATAACCGCTGCCAATCCAGCGCCCGACGCTGTACCCCAATGATTTCGTCGCGGAGCGCCCTGACCTGAGTCAGCAATTCCTCGGGGTCAATAAAAACCATGTCGGGTTCATCGGCGAAATCCAGACCGACTTCCAGTAATGCAAGGATATGGGTGAGTTGCCGGGTGCATTGTTGGAGCCATTGATAGAAATGACCGTTCCGCAATACGGCGGCCGCCTGCAGTTCACGACTGCCACTGGCGGCGATCGTGGCGGCGATCCCCTCGGCCATGGTTAAATCCAACTTCCCATGCAGAAAGGCCCGCAGCGAAAACTCGCCCGGACCGGCGGCGCGGGCCCCGAGCCGAAGCACAGCTTCCTGTAATTGATTCAGCAGCACTGGCGAACCGGGTACATGCAGCTCGACGGTCTCCTCACCGGTAAAGCTGTGCGGCGCGGTGAACACCAACACCGTGATGGTTAGGGGGATATAGCGTAGATGTGCCGAAAACGTACCCGCTGTTCTCGACAAGGGCTGATACAGCAACGGATTGGCATACGCCACTGCTTGGGGGCCGGTGATACGCAGAATCCCACGTGCCGCCACGCCGGGGGCGGAACTCACCGCCACGATCATGTCGGCTGGGTGCACGGGTGGAGACTCCGTTATCCGACTTTACCAGACACCGGTGTAAGTGCGGGCTGGTTGGGCAGTAGGCCACGCTTCCGCAGGCTCTTGCGCACAATCCATGTGTCAATCAACCCACCGGCCGTACTGGCAAAGATGTACAGGTTCAAACCCGACGGTGCGTTATACAGGAACACCGGGAAAATCATGATCATCCACTGGCTGATTTTTTGCATCTGCTGCTGTTGGTCATCCGCAGATTTGGGCTGGGTCGCCATCTGGAATCGCATCTGGAAGAAGAACGCCACGCCCAGCAGGAGCGGCAGCAAATTCAGCCCCCCCACCGCGCCCATCAACGGAATCGAGACGGGATTCCAGTGCATGATGGTGTCAGGATTGGACAGATCAATAATCCAGCCGGGAATAAAACCTGCATGGCGGAGATCAATATCCACGGCCAACCCCGCATAAAGGGCAATCCAGATGGGGGTTTGCAGCAGCATAGGCGCACAGCCCAATACCCCACCGGCGGGATTGATCTTGTGTTCGCGGTAAATCCGCATCATCTCCTCCTGATACGCCTTGTTGTCCTTGGCGTAACGCTTCTTGGCACGTTCCAATTCCGGGGCCACTCCGGCCATTTTCTTGGACATCACCGCCATTTGGATCTGACTGTAGCGGGTCAGGGGATGCAGCAGCAACCGGACCACTAGAACCAGAATGATGATCGCCACCCCATAGTTGCCGAAAGAGATGACATGAATCCAATCGAGCATTTTCAGGATGAACAACGCCAACCACGAGAAGGTACAGACACCACATGGCCCTCCTTGGCTGAACATAATGACTTTAATATATTGATAGGTATTAAAAACTGCCGGCTGCGTCTGCCGGTCTGCTAACGGCGACGAAATAGGAACTACGGTCCCGGAGAGCAAATCACGTTTTTTAGGACCAAAATATACGTCCAAAGGCAGGTTCGCCTTCGCCCCGGCTGGTACCTCAACTTTTTGGCCGTTCAGGTGCAGTCCCACCACACTCTTCGTCAGTGCGGGGTCTTGGTACAAAGGTTCGATCACCGCCGAACGCAGGTGATCAATCTGGGCGATGGGCGTGTTATTTTCCAGCAAATCTACTGCCGGAGTGGCCGTGGAGGGCAAGGGCCGCACAATGGTAGCAAAGAAACGATTTCCCGTCGCCACCCAAACCAGCCGGTCTGCACCTTGGAATTCCCCAATTGTTTTGGCCAGAGCGCCAGGCTTAGCAAAGGTCGCATGCAGTTCGTGGAAAAAATCGCCCTTGATTTCTTTATTGACCGAGATATACGCGCCCGCATGAAAATGACGCGAATCACTCCTCGGATCATCCGGCGGAAGATTCCACATATCCGTCGGGCCCATCTGGTCAATCTCTGCGGAAATGGTTTTGTTCGTCAGGTTGATGATCTCATGACGAACCAACATTTCGTATTGATCCGGCCGCAAAGTGAAGATTTTGCGGATTTCCACCAGCGGTTCCGTGGCGGCCACATCGGCATACAAAATCAGACTGAGTTGCACTTGCGTGGCGGTGGGCACACCAACGACTTTCCAGACGACGGGCTTATTATTGACATAGCCCAGACTGTAAACATTGCCATTGACCCGGGCGGACAGCGTGGCGAAAGGGGGCAGGGTAATGGGATCGGCTTGCAGCAGTGTGAGGGGCTCTTTCCCCCCCACTGTGGCGGCATAATCACGCGGATTCAATTGCACTTTTTGCACACTGGCCAAAGCGGTATTGATGGTCACTGCCAGCTTCGCAGGCTGCGTGGGGTCCACCGAACCCAGTGTGATCAGTTGCGGATCATCCATCGGCTTGATCGGTTGGGTGGTAGTGACCGAAAACTGGCTGGTAAAAGCTGCCGCCACCGGCGCGGCGGGCCCGACGGGAGCCGGGGTTTTTATGTAGGTGTTATACACATACATAGCGCCCAGACCGATCATCATCACGATTACAAAATTGGAGAAAAACTTCTTCATGTCCATACAGATTCATTCCATTCATTTAGTACTGGGAGCTCGACTCAGCGTCCTTCCAGCAGACGCGCGCCGAGGAAATTATCCAGATCGCCGATCTTTTTGATCTTTTCCACCGTGGTCATCACATCATAGGGCACACGCAGGAACTCCACCCGATCCGGGTAAAGAATCACAAAACTGCTCTTGGGATTACGATCCCGGGGTTGCCCCACTGAGCCAATGTTAATCATAGCCTTGGTTTCGGCGCTGATTTCAAAAACATTGTGCAGATCATCCGGGGAGAGAAATTCCGGCGTGGGTAAAAACACTCCAGGAACGTGGGTATGCCCGACAAAACATAGCTTGGGAAAACGCTCAAATATCTGACTCATCCGGGCATGGTTGGCGGCATCATCGGGGAACACGTATTCATTGATCGGACGTCGGGGTGAACCATGATAGGCATAGAAACGCTCCCCGGAATAGCGGGTAATCATCATACCCAGATAGCGCCAACGACGGTTGCGCCGTTCCGCACTGGCATCCCGTTCAAACTGCATCCGGGTCCAGTAGGCGGCTGATTCAGCGGCGGCGTTAAAATTAAAGGGTTCAAAAAATATCGCAAAATCGTGGTTGCCCATCAGTGAAAATATCGTGCGCTCAATCACCAAGTCCATACATTCCAGGGGATTGGGCCCGTAACCGATGACATCCCCGAGACACACAATATGCTTGATACCCCGCCGGTCAATCTCGGCCAAAACCGCTATGAGCGCCTCGAGGTTGCCGTGGATATCGGAAATGATTGCGATCGGGGCATTATTGGGCAGACGCACCTGTGCCGCTCCAGCATTCGCTCGTTCCGGGGGATTCGTGCCAGCCACGTTTTGAGTCATAACTTGTTTTCTACCAATTCGTTGCCATCAATTATTCGCATTTGGCGTAGGATTGCCCGAAAGGCAACTTTTCCGCGTCTCGTCATGCTAAGGAAACCCCGGCTTGACGTCAAATGCGCGGGGCTGAATTAAATACTTTCTCCGGGTCTGATTTGACGAAACCGTCCCCAGCGTTTATCTAACACGCACCTTAGCAGACAGGAGTTTTGTTTATGGCACAGCATTATCTGGCTATTGATCTGGGCGCCGGTTCGGGACGCGTCATGTTGGGAACCATCGCCGATAACCAAATCACCTTGCAGGAAATGCACCGCTTTGCCAATGAACCAGTCAAAATTGCCGGTACGCTGGTTTGGGATTTACCGCAATTATGGAACAATATTTTGGTCGGCCTGACCAAAGGAATCAGCCAGCAACCGGATATATCTGGCATTGCGGTAGATACCTGGGGTGTGGACTTTGGGCTGCTCGATGGCCGGGGACAATTATTAGCCAATCCGGTCTGCTATCGCGACAGTCGGACCGACACGCTGCCGGAGCAGGTGTTTGCCCGGATCGCCAAGGAACGGGTTTTTGCCATCACCGGCCTGCAAACCATGAGTCTGAATACGCTGTTTCAATTGGCCAGTATGAGCTTGCGGCAGGACTCGATTCTCGGTGTCGCTAGGCGCTTGCTGTTTATGCCAGATTTGATCGGCTATCTGCTGACCGGACGCATGAGCAATGAATACAGCATCAGTTCCACCTCACAACTGCTTGATGCCAAGACGCGGAATTGGTCCGGAGAAATCTTGGACGCCATCGGCGCCCCCCGGCATTTATTCAGCACACCCGTGGCTCCGGCCACACCGCAAAGCCTGCTGGGGCCGGTTAGCACAGAAGTTGGCCAGATCATCGGCAAGGCTGGTATCCCGGTCTGGCAGGTGGGCGGACATGACACCGCCAGTGCCGTGGCCGGCGTTCCCGCAGTCGACAATGACTGGCTCTACCTGTCCAGCGGGACGTGGAGCTTGCTGGGCACGGAAGCGGATGAGCCCGTGTTGACGCAGGTCGTACAAGACGCCAACATCACCAATGAAGGCGGAGTCGGGGGGAAAATCCGCCTGCTGAAGAATATCACCGGCATGTGGCTGATCCAGGAGTGCAAACGGCAATGGGCGCAGGAAGGCCGGGATGTGGATTATTCCACGTTGGATAAACTCACGACCGAAGCCCCGGCCAATACCGCCAAATTGGATCTGTTCAATGAACCAAGCTTTGGCCAGCCCGGCCAGATGTGCGACAAGATCGCCGCGTATTGCCAACGCACCGGCCAACGGGTACCGACCAACCAAGGCGAATTCGCGCGGGTGATTTTCGAATCACTGGCCCAATGCTATGCCGAAGTGATTCAGATTCTGAAAAATGTCACCGGACGGAATTTCGGGCAACTGCATATTGTCGGTGGCGGTAGTAAAAATCTGCTGCTGAACCAACTGGCGGCCAATGCAACTGGATTGAAGGTCTTGGCCGGCCCGGTGGAAGCGACCGCGCTGGGTAATGTAATCGGTCAGGCTATTGCGAGTGGCCATATGGCCTCGTTGACGGCGGGCCGGCAACTGATCGCCAACAGTGTCCAGCCGCAGATTTGTGTACCGCAATAAGCGAACTTACTTAAGCCTGGGCAGGATCACAAAGGGCTGATAGGACTCATCCAGCAATTCAATGACGTGGCACACCCGTACGGATATGCCGGCTTGGGCGAGATGGCGTTCGATTTGCAGGGCACAGCCGACATTGGCCGTGGCCAGAACCGTCGCATCGGTGGTTTTGATATTCGCAACTTTGCGTTGACCCAAGACATTGGCCATGTCGGGTTGGGCCAGATTGTAGGCCCCCGCCGCGCCACAGCAGACTTCGGTTTCGGGCAGTTCCACGATCTTTAGGCCGGGAATGGCGGACAATAGTTGCCGCGGGGGTTGCCGTAACTTCTGGGCATTGAGCAAATGGCAGGGATCGTGGTACGTCACGCGATACGGCAAGGGACCGGGGGTACGGGTCAGGCCCACCGTCGCAAGTAATTCCGTGATATCGCGCATCCGGGCCACTACCGCTTGTGCCCGCTTATGCCATTGCGGACTGGCCGCCAGCACATGGTCCAACGATTTCAACTGGGCGCCACAACCGGCAATGGCCGAAACAAAATAATCTTCGCTCCGGCGTTCCAGCCGTTCCACCAGATTGCGGGCAAATTCCACAGCATCTGCCGGCATGTTCACATGCGCGGCCATGGCACCGCAGCAGCCTTCATCGGGCATGATATTCACATCAAAGCCATTGGCGGTTAAAACTCGCACGCAGGCGGCATTGAGCCCCTGTGAAACCACCGAGCCAACACATCCCGTTAATAACACCACACTACCCCGCCGTCGGCCAATGGCGGGATTATTAAG
>Ga0194062_1000476_pt1 | contig 16896 bp, 10 predicted proteins | sample SepL2225m_MetaG_FD_155481 | JGI IMG/M metagenome (GOLD analysis project Ga0194062, IMG submission 155481) | Anoxic zone freshwater microbial communities from boreal shield lake in IISD Experimental Lakes Area, Ontario, Canada - Sep2016-L224-25m | ecosystem: Environmental > Aquatic > Freshwater >... | reverse complement strand
CGCCGCGCGCGAAGGCAAACAGGCGCTGGTTTTGGAGGTCAACGGTAACACCATCCACATCAAGACCGCCGAAATCCTGCAAATCGTCGGCGACATTGACGGCCAGATTTACGCCCGCGATTTTACCCTAGTGCGCCAGAGCGACATGATTGTGTCGTACATCCCGGAATTGCCCACCGGCAAGCCGGGGCTGTCCAGCGGAGTGGAACGCGAACTCCAGCATGCCCATGAACACGCCAAAGATGTCTTTGTCATCTGGAAGCCCAAGCGCGAACCAAGTCCCTTTATCACCCAAACCGCCAACAAAGTCTTCCGCAGTGTGGATGAGGCCATCGCCTACTTCGAGGAAAAAGGTTACTGCAAAGATTACAACCTGTTCGGCAGTTAAGGCCGATCCGATTGCCGTCTAACCCGAGCCGTGCAGTTATACGAAACGACCTATACCCCACAGGCCAGCTCGGGTTTCATGCCGGAGGCATGGCAGCGGGTAGCCGGTGGTTGGAACGAAGTGGAAACCACCGGGTCAGGACGACGCGTCTTGGGCACCCCGGTAGCGGGTGCCAGAAATTATTGGCAAAGGGGCAATCCGTTTCATTGGGGATGAAGACTGTCACATGCCTGCTGCCATCCCTGCCGGGATGGCGGAATTTTTCCGTACCATTACCGGTGGTTTTCGCTACGCTACAACCACCGGCTACCAGCTGTAATGCCTCCGGCATCAAGACCAAACCTCCGGACTCATACGCAGCTACTCAGGGCGTTGCCCTGAGCTATATAAATACCGCCCCTTGGGGGCGAAGACCATGCCCCGGTAATACCGGATGAATCCATAATAAAAAAGGGCAACCCGAGTGGGTTGCCCTGAGGGGAAATCAGAATTAAGTCCAAACGCTTACATCGCGCTCCAGAAGAGCAGGATGATCGCCTGGGTCGTGATGATACGCAGAATCATGGTCAGCGGATACACCATCGCATAGGTCACGGCGGGGTTTTCCGACTGGGTCATCTGGTTGGCAAAAGCCAACGCCGGGGGATCGGTCATCGAACCGGCCAGCAGACCGCATAGCGACACATAGTTGAGCTTCATGAAGGCCCGGCCGATAAAGCCGACCAGCAGCATCGGCACGGCGGTGATGAACGCGGCCATCACCATCCAGTAGACGCCGGGGCCCGAGACTAGCGTGCTGAGGAACTTGGGACCGGAGACCAGACCCACGCACGCCAGAAACAGCACGATGCCGAACTCACGCATCAACAGATTCGCACTGCGCGACATGTACCAGGTCAAATGGCCGACCTGGCCAATGCGGGCGAAGATGATCGCAATGAGCAGCGGGCCACCGGCCAGACCCAGCTTCACAGGGGCCGACAGACCCACCGGGATCGGGCAGCTGCCGATAAACACGCCCAGCGCCAGCCCGATGAAGATCGGGATCATGTGCGGGTGTTCCAGCTTCTTGGGCGAATTGCCCAGCAATGCCGCTACCCGGTCAATGGCTTCAACATTACCCACGGCCAGTACCGTATCGCCAAACTGGAAATCCCAGTCCGGCTGGGCGGCGATTTCCTGGTCCGCACGGGCCACGCGGGTGATCACCACGCCATATTTCTCGACCAGATCCAGTTCATCAATGCTCTTGCCAAACACTTCGGCGTGGGTGACCACGATCCGACGGGTCGTGATATTGCCGGGGATGGCCTTCACATCGGTCTTGGATTCGCGGCCGATGGTGAACTTGAGCCGTTCCAGACCGGCCTTGGGGCCGACGAGATGAACCACATCGCCCACATGCAACGTCATATCCGGCTGGGCCACCTGGGCCTGGCCGTTATGCAACACGCGCGAGATGACGACTTCGTTTTCATCCAACATCGGCACGGTGGCAATCCTCATTCCTTCAAGGTTGGGATTCGTGACTTCCACATTCACACCCAGCAGGGCATGGGCGCCTTTGTGGGCGGCTAGCGCGGCTTCGTTTTCCTTGTGGATATCCACCTTGAAGAATTTACGGATGATCAGCATCGTCAGAATGATGCCCAGAATGCCGAAGGGATAGGCTAACGCATACGCGCCACCCTGGGTGGCTTTAACTTCGACCGCTTTGGCGATGGGTTTAACGGTCGCAACCACGGGCTGGCTGGCTGCGGATTGGGTCGTCAAGGCTACGCCCGGCGCGCTGGCCGGGTCCGTGGTTGGACTATGTGGAAGAGTGACAACAGGGGCTTGGGCCGCGGCTGCGGTGGCCAAGGCGATTTTATCACTCATCGCCGAAGCGGCGGAACTCAAGCTGGGGGTATTGGTCGTCGCCCCGGAGAGCAGACCCACCGCGGCGGGGTAATCAATATTGCCCCCGACCACCAACTTGGGATCATCCTTGATGGGATTGGCGGCATTCCAGTTGACGATCGAAGCCACAAAACCGGGCAGAGGAATCTCGTTCCGGGGCAGATAACGACTAACACAGACAATCGCCAGGGTCACGGCCACGCCCAGCATGACGGTGGTTGCCGCCAAAATATTCAGCGGTAAGCCGTGTTTGCGCAGCGAGGCGATAATACCAGGCCCGACCTGCAAACCAATCGTATATACGAATAACATCAAGCCGAATTCACGGACGAATTCCAGCGTATGTTCATCAATATTGAAGCCAAAATGGGACAGCGCCAGACCGGAAAAGAGCACCCCGCCGATCCCGAGGCTGATCCCGCCGACTTTGATACTGCCCAACCACAGGCCCAGCGCCACCACCGCACCCAGCACCAATACGGTATGGGCGGTCATCATCGCTCCGGGCTTGGGGGCGACGAGAATCTCGTATACCCAGGTCGCCTTAAAACCTTCGGCCGGAGCCGTAGTGGCGACCGCGTGGGCGGTTTCCGCCAAAAACTGCATCATGGCGAGGCCGCCGGTGCCTAATTGTCCCAATACGTCGAACATGCTAACTCCTATCAAAAACAAGGTCGGGCTGCCTTCGGGTAGCCCGACCCATGTAGCCTTGATTTGCCCCCATTATAGATAAACAGGTCGTATTTCACAAATAACCCCCAATAATGCTGGCTTTTTGCGCGTTTTCACAATAGAATGTAGTCTCGGTTACTGTTCAGGAAAGTTTGCATCTTGCCCATCAGCCCAGCCATCCGTTGGGTTGTATGGGGGTGTTGTTATACGAGGTTTCCGGTGACATCAGGCCAGCCTTCGACTTCCGTTACCAGCCCGGATCATGACCCCGCCCCGATTGTGGCGTGGGTGGCGGTAGGGTTGGGCTGGTTAATCCCCGGCGTGGGCCATGCGATGCTCGGGCAATGGCGGCGGGCGCTATTGCTAGGCGGATTGGTTTATCTCTTATTTGCTGGCGGACTCTGGCTGGGCGGGGTCCGGGTGATTAGTCCCCCCGACCAGCAACCCTGGGCCTATACCAGTTATCTCATCGGCTGGCCGGCGTTGGCCGCCAACCAGATTTTTCAGGCCACCGCGGCCAAGGTTCCCGCCAATGCCGACCCCAAGCTGGCCCCCCCGCGTTTGCTGGATGTCGGCACGGTCTACTGCGGGATTGCGGGGATGCTCAATCTGCTGCTGATTTCGGACCTGCTGGGGCGCGCCTTGGGCAAGCCCAACGGGAAAGCGGGGTCCCAATGATGCCCCTACTCGCCACCGCCAACGATTACACCCCCTTTATTGATTCCGCCCATGCTGTGGCCCCGTGGCTCTCGGACGTCTGGTATCTGCTGGCCATTCCGTTAATTCTGGTGATTGCGGTGGTATACAAAACCATGCGCCACGAAGCCAAGCCCCCCACCAATGGACGTAGTTTGCCGGTGGCAATTGTGTTCTGGGCGGGCAAGGTCATCATGGGTCTGGTCATCGCCGGGGTGCTGATCAGTAGCTTGTATTGGATTTCGACGCGGTAAAATTCCCAACCACTTTTACAGCAACGGCGGTAACTTCGGCATATCTTTGCGCTGGCTGGCATAGATGCCATGGGAACCGCTGCACAGATACGACACAAAACAGGCCACGGCCAGATAGACCGCGTGGGTGGGGCCGAAGAGTTCCACCCCCATAATCGTGCAGGCTAATGGCGTATTGGTTGCCCCGGCAAAGACCGCCACGAAACCCAGTGCGGCCATCATATCCACCGGCACGCCCAGTACGCCCCCCAAGGTATTACCCAGTGCCGCGCCGATGAAAAATAGCGGCGTCACTTCGCCCCCCTTGAAACCACAACTCAAGGTAAGCACGGTGAACAGCAACTTCCAGAACCAACTGAACGCTTGCGCCCCGCCGGGGCTGAAACTGCTGACGATGGTTACACTGCCCTGCGGGCCGGTGACACCCAGCCCCAGATAATCGCGTGTGCCCAGCAGATAGACCAGCAGAATAATCACCGAACCACCCACCACAGGCCGCAGCCAGGCCCACGGAATTGCATACGCCCAAAATTGGGTCAGCCGATGGGTGCCGCGGGCAAAGAGTTGGCTGGCGAGTCCAAACGCCACCGCTGCTACCACGACCTTGAGCATGAGTAGTGCGTGGGCGGGTAGCGCCATCGCGCTGAGATTTTGCATCAATCCCTGCACCTGAAAACCGGTGTGATGAATCCCCCAGCCCTGACAGACCCAGTCCGACACCACACTGGCGATCAGGCAGGGCAGAATGGCATCATAGCTCATGCGTCCGATCACCAGCACTTCCAGCGCAAAGATGGCCCCGGCCAGCGGGGTGCCAAAGACGCCACCAAAACCCGCCGCAATGCCGGCCATCAGCAGGATGCGAATCTCCGCGGCGTGCAGCCAGCGCCAGGCATGGGCGAGCGTGCTGGCGATGCTGCCGCCCATTTGAATGGCGGTGCCTTCGCGGCCGGCGGACCCGCCGGTGAGATGCGTCAGGATGGTGCTGATGAGAATGAGCGGCGCCATGCGCCGGGGTACGCCCCCGCCGGGCTTGTGAACCGCGTCGAGCAACAGGTTGTTGCCCCCCTTGGCCGAGGCGCCCAGATGCTCATAGAGCAGGACCATGACCAGACCCGCTACCGGCAGCAGAAATAACAGCCATGGCAACTGCGTGCGTTGCTGCGTGGCCCAATCCAACAGATACAGAAACAAGGCACAGGCCGAACCCACCAACACGCCCAAACCCGTGGCCAACCAGGCCCAGCGCCAGGCATAGCGCAGCAGGTCGGCGCTTTCGCGACGAAAACGCTGCCACGAATGACTGAGCTGATGATTCCATGGGACCGTCGGCATGCAGACTCCCAAAACGGGCCTAAATCCGACGGGTAGTATAACGATTATGCCGGGATATTTCCGCATGGCCGGGCGGGCGGAAACGGGAGAACATCAGCGTCGGCCCTGCACACTAGCCTCATAGGCCCGTTGGGCCAGCGTTTTAAGCGCCGCATCATCAGGCCGGAGTTTGAGGGCGATTTGCGCCCAGCGATAGGCCTCCTTGCCATCGCCCTGATGCTGCAATATTCCATCGGCCAGATTCTTGGCGGCTAAATATTGTTTGGGGTCCAGTTCGTAAATCCGCCGCAGGGCGATCTCCGCCAGCGGCCAGTCCTTTTGGCCATCGGCCCACGCCGCCAGCGTCCAGAAGCGCCGTTGCAACGCCGCCGTTTCATCGGGGCGGTCGGCCGGGGGTATGCTCTTGAGTTCCAGTGCGGTCAGGGTTTGGAAGTGGTTTACCAGACTGATCGTGTGGGGCCACACGCCGTCCTGGCGCAAGCCCAGCGCCAAGCCTAGCGCCACGGGGGTCAGCCCCGGCCGTAAGGTCACAGCCTTGAGCCAATGCGCCCCGGCCGTATCGCGATCACCGGACCGCTGGGCCGCCACGGCCAGAAACATATGGCCCACCGCATGGCGCGGCGCGATGACAATCACCTCATGCAATAGAATTGCCGCGCGGGCCGAAGCCTTGGGATCACTTTTCTGGTTGAGCAGCAATTGCGCCTGGAGCAACCGCCATGTCGTCGCATCGGGTGGGGATTGGGATTTGATGCGGGCAATCACATCGGCCTGCCGGGCCTCATCCGCGCGATGCACAAAACACTGAGCTAGAGCGAGTAATTGGACCCGGGATAAATCATCCAATTTACGCCCCGGGTCGGCACAGAGCGGACAGGTTACTGCCGGGCGGGTGGCGGTTGGCGATTGCACAGGTGCGGAGGTCGCGCCGGTTTCATTGATGTTGGGGATCATACCGGCCACGGCTTCATCACCACTGGCTACCAGGGTCAAGGCCAGCAAATTACGGGCTTGGGTCCACCACGGCGCCAGCGTGGCGGCGCGGTCCGACCAGCGCAAGGCCGACCAGGGCTCATCCAGCGCCAGCAGGGCTTCGGCCCGCACATACGCCAGCGGGGCCAGTGCCGGAGCCACCGTGGCCAGACGCTCCGCAGCCCGGGCCACCCGCAGCGCATCGCGCGGGGTGGACGTGACGGCAACAATCAATTCCTGCCATAACGCCCCCAGCGCGGGATCGCCCGAGGCGCCCACCAAGGCCGCGACCTGAGCGATCTCTGACCCACGTCCCAGTTGCGCCAGGGCCAGCGCCGCCGTGAAGGCCATTCCGCCATCCACATCGCCGGGCGGACGGTGCTGCCAAAGCGCCAGGACCGCATCGTGGCGCCCCAGCGTGTAATTATGTATCATGGCGCTGCGCCGCAACATGGTGGGCAAGGGTAGTGCGGCATGCTCCGTTACCCAGGCGGTGGCGCGGTCATTTTGGCCTTGACGTTGCCACAACCAGTAATAGGAATACACCAACAGGGGATCATCCGTCGCGGCCGGAGGGGTGAGTGCCGCGGCCGGCGCATTGAGATAATCCTGCCAGATTTTTACCGCCGGATGGTCCGCCACCGAGGGGGGCAGACGCGTTAAAAAGTTCCGGGCTTCGTCGTTTTTGTTCAGGCTGAGTAAAATCCGCAGGTTCAACACCGCACTAGCTGCGTCAGGCTGGGCTTCCCAATGACGGGTGCCCCAGAGCAGGCTATCGCTGTTGCGATTGGTCTGCAGCGCCAAATCCGCCAGCAGCGCGGTGGCGCTTGGGCCCAACTTGGGATCGGCGATTACTTTGCGGGCGGCGCTGATGGCCATTTCCAAATGCTGGCCGGCCGGAACAGGACATTCCATCCAGGCCCGGGCCATGGCCAATTGGTCCGCGGTGGTATAAGGCAACTTGTAGGCGCGCTTGTACTGCATCAAAGCCGCGCCCCAGCGCTGTTCGCTAATGGCCTGCCGGGCCGCAGTCAAGGCACTTTCCGCAGACACCTGGGTGTTATTACGCTGGCCCAGCCACCATTTACCAGCCACGACAGCGCCCAGCACCATACTGCCCAGCACCAGCCACATGATCAGCCTGTTTTTTTTCATGGCGCCGCCTCCGGGCGCGGAGCCACAATTTTGGTTTGATTGAGCAGCAAATCCGCCAGCGTGGTGGCGGTGTCCGCATCATTGGCCACCACATGCACCAGCCAGGCGGCCTGACTCTTGTGGGTACCCCAGGAACTGCGCTGGTCTTCGGTCCGGCCGGAAGGGTTGATCAACCATTCCGCCAAAACATGTTCCGTACCGTTGTGCGGATCACGGAAGGTATACACTTTCCCCGCCGCCGTCTCACCGGGCAAGTTGCGCGTATGGGTGGAGAGGACGTCCCACCCCTGCGCCTGCAGGCACCATTCCGGATAATGCCCCGCCAGATTACCGGCATTACTCACGCCGATCAGGGTCATATTGGCGGTCACGGTCTGTTCGGAAGTAATCTTGGTGTATTGTCGGCCGATAATTTGACTGCCCGTGAGTAGTTTTTTCACCGCCGGGGGTACCGGCACATCTTCGCCGTACCAAGAGTCAAGCCGATAGGGAATCGTGGGCATGGTGATCGGTCTGGGTTTGAGCAATGGTCCGCGCCAAAGCACTCCGACCAACGCCACGATCCCACAGGCCCACAGCGCCCAGCGCCACGCCGTGGACAGCTTGGCCAGGTGGGCGATTTCCGGCAGGAAGGGTTTGGTGACACGCATTTTGGCCACCCACCAGCAGCTTAACAATCCCGCCCCCGTCATAAGTACCCAGCCCGCCCAGTCATGGGCCATTTGAATGCCCGGTTCATACCAGAGCGCCACGAGCACCAGGAATCCCAAGCGCACAAAATTGGCCAGCGTGGCCAGTACAGACCCCACCACCAGCATGACCAGCAGATTCCGCCGGGGTACTCTCCGCCAGATTCCCACGCACAAGGTAATAGCCACCACCGGAATAATTAGCCGCATACCATCGCACGCCTGCGTGACCGTCAACAGGTGATCCTGGACGATGAATTGATTGCCCGCCGACTCCACGGGTATGCCCAGCAGTGCCAGGACATAGGCCACCAGTGCGGTGGAATATTTTTGCAATTCGCCCAGCGTCCAGCGCTCAATCAGCGCCGACCACGGGACCGCGAGAATCATGGCCCCGGTCACGCCCCAACGGAAATACGCATCACCGCGCCGGCATAGATTGAGCAGCGCCAGTGCCATCAGGCACAGGACCGCCGCCTGAATCAGACTGGTGGCATCCAGCCAAAAACCAATACTTAACACCGCCAGCGCCACACTGATCCCACGCCAACTCCCTGCCCGCGGCAGATCCCGCACCAGCACCCCCAGCAGGAGCAATATGGCCATGCCAAAGGCCAACAAGTGGTCCTGACCACTGGGGCCCATCCAGACCATGCCCATGGCCTTGAGTTCGGGCCAGGTAAAGATTGGGGCCAGTACTAAAATCAGTACCAGCCCCAAGTGTTCCCATCGTAAGGACTTTGCCATCATCGGGTCCGCCCTGTGGTAAAGATCCGGTTGCTTATATGTTGGCCACATTCTTTTTGGTCATCCGCCGACGGATACCACTGTACACCATCCAGCCCGCCGGGGCCAGTGCTGCCCAGATCGGTGCGGGCAGGGGAACCGCAGTACCCATCAACTGGGCCACATTAGCCCGGCCGATATCCACGGCAATAATCACATCGTTATAGTCCTTATCGCCACCACCGATCAGGTCCTCAAAGCCGAGGATCAAATACGGACTGTTGGCCACCGCCATCGCAAACGAGACTACATGTTGAAGCTTGTCAGGGTTGTTTTTCGGGTCCGTAGTAAAAACCTGAGTACCACCCTGGTTGCCATTGGAGACAATGAAGAAATTCAACTGGGTTCCGGCGGACTTAACCCCGAGGTCCACAAAATCGCCCGAGAGCAACGGATTGTTTTTATCGCGTTTGATACCCGTGGTCTTGCCCAGATAGCTGCTGTTGGACGAAGCGTTGGGGAAAATGATTTTCGCGTCGGTTTTCTTGATGCCGGACTGCAGCGAATATTCCGACGTGAAGAAACCCAGCGAATTCTGGTACCCGGCACCCTCACCCACAAAATAGACCCGGGCGTTGGTATCGTGCGACAGAGTCAGTTGCTTGGGGTCCAGTGCGAAGGTATCCAACTTGCTGACTTTGGTATACTCGGACAAATTGATATTGACGTTGTTCTGAATGGACGGCAATACTTTCTTTTGGAAAGCCTCGGAACGATCATCCGAGCCGGCCTCGCGCACCTTGCCAGCCAGTGGGAGGCCCAAAGTGCTGAGTTTTTCATTTTCCGGTAGTTCAATGTTTGCCCGGGCAACCTTGGTCGCTCCAGCCATCACACTTGCACCCAATGCCAAACCGACTAACGCTTTCAAGTTACGCTGCATGTTCAAGCCTCCAAGAACTAAACTAAACCATCTCATTTTGACAAACCCGTCAGTAAGACGGACATGGTTATAAAGAACCACAAAGGTCGTGCCAAAAGGTTGATACCGCCTAGATTTAGGCCTCATTGTCATTCTGAGATGGCTTCCACGCGATTGCGAACCCGATTCGACAGTTGTGTTGCGGCCACTTGGTCAGGCTCTCAAACTGGTATCCAGCCGCATTATGACGCCTTAATCGCCTGTTCCAGCCGGGCATAGGCCACCGACAGATCGGGCATAAGTTTAGCCACCTGCGCCCACTGTTCCTGTAGGGCGTATTGCTCCATCGAGGCAGCCACCTGGCGCAATTGTTCCGCATTGATATTCGCCGCCGCACCTTTGATGGTGTGGGCTTCGCGCAGAATACTCGGTCCGTTTTTAGTCTGGATGCTTTGCGTCAAGGCGTCGATGCGCTGGGGGGTGTCTTTGATAAACAGGCCTAGGATTTCCTGGGCCAAATCCTCGAACCCCATAACCCGCTCGATCAAGCCCGCACGATCAAAAATGTCTTTATCCGGCGGTGCCGTGACCGGGGGCGCAGGACTGGCGGGCAGGGGTGTAACCACGGGCTCAGCCGGTACTTCAGGGGCAATTCCGCCATCGAGCCACCGATGCAAGACATCCGCCAACTCTTTAGGGTTGATCGGCTTGGAAATGTAATCGTTCATCCCCGCCGTCAGGCAGATCTCGCGATCCCCCTGCATGGCATGCGCCGTCATGGCAATAATGGGTATCTGGTGATTCAGAACCTGCGCGTCACGGTTCCGGAGGTTGTAGGTCGCTTCGATCCCGCTCAATTCGGGCATCTGCACATCCATGAGGACCAAATCAAACGGCATGGTCTGCAGGGCGTCCAAAGCTTCGCGGCCATTGCCCACCGCGGTGGCACTGTAACCGAGTTTCTGCAAAATCCCCAGCGCCACCTGTTGGTTGGTGGTATTGTCCTCGGCCACCAGAATGCGGCCATGACCGTGCTGGAGTTCCCGAATCCGCTGCCGGGTGATCAGCGGGCCAGGCCGCTCGTGTTTGGCCAGTACCAGCAGGAGACAATCATACAACTCGGTCTGCCGGACCGGCTTGGTCAGGTATGCGGCAAAGCCCATGGTTTCGAACCGTTGCGCATCGCCGCGCTGGGTCAACGAACTCATCATCACCAAATGCATCTGCTGGATGCGGGTGTCGCCCTTGATGACCCGACCCAAGGCTTCGCCGTCCATACCGGGCATCTGCATATCCAAAATCGCCAGAACGTAGGGGTCCTTTTCCGCATGCGCCTGGTAAAGTTTTTGCAGCGCCGTGGGACCATCGTGGGCCTCGTCGGCCCGGGCACCCCAGCCGCGCAGATGCGTCATCACGATTTCCCGGTTGGTGCTGTTGTCGTCCACCACCAGCACCCGCACCTGAGCCAGGCTCTTGGGCAACAACATCGGGAGCAGCGCGGCGTTGTTCTGCCGGGCCATCCGCACGGTGAACCAGAATTCCGAACCCGCCCCCGCGCGCGTGTTGACCCCGATTTCCCCGCCCATCATTTCCACCAGTTGCTTACAGATCGCCAGCCCCAGGCCGGTTCCGCCATAACGCCGGGTGGTGCTGGCGTCAATCTGCGAGAAACTTTGGAAGAGCCGGTCCAGTTTGTCGGCGGGAATCCCGATGCCAGTATCCCGGATCGTGAAATGCAATAGAACCGAGTCTGTGGTTTCACTCAACAATTTCACCTGAACCGCGATTTCCCCGGTTTGGGTGAACTTGATTGCGTTGCCCACCAGATTATTCAACACCTGCCGGAGCCGGCCCGGATCGCCGCGCAGCTTCGTGGGCACATTGGTTTGTACCACGCTGAGGAATTCCAGACCCTTTTCCTGGGCCTTCACGGCCATCATGGCGCCAAAATCTTCCAAGGTGTTGAGCAGATCAAAGTCCAACAGTTCCAAATCCATTTTGCCGGCTTCAATCTTGGAGAAGTCGAGAATATCATTGACCACAGCCAGCAGACTGTCAGCGCTGTTGCGCACGGTTTCCGCGTACCGATGTTGTTCGGCGTCCAGTTCGGTATCCAACAGCAGGCCGGTCATACCGATCACCCCGTTCATGGGGGTGCGGATTTCATGGCTCATATTGGCCAGAAATTCACTCTTGGCCGCATTGGCCTGGCGGGCTTCGGCCATGGCCTGCTTGAGTTGTTCGTTGCTTTCCAGCAGCATGTTTTCGGCCAGCTTGCGCGTGGTGATATTGGCATGGCTGACAATAATCCCCCGCGCCCCGTGCTGCAGTGGGATGGCCACCAGATGATACCAGCGCAGCACCGTGGGACTGTGACAGGGATAATCCAACTCATAACTTTTATCCAACCGATTCAGCACACGCTGGATACCGGCCCGGACTTCCTTCACGTCCGCCTCCACCATACTGGCGCGGGCACATACGTCCAGATAATTTTCGCCCACGAAGTCCTGAATACCGCCATTCTCCCGCGCGAAACGCCGCCAGGATTCGTTCACCTGGATAATGATCCCGCTGGGGTCCAGCACCGCCACGTGATCGCTGAGGGAATCCAAAATCCCCAGCGCAAACTCCTGACTGGCCCGCAGTTCGTGTTCGGTCTGTTTCCGCAGGGTGATATTCTGCACCACCGACCAGAGGGATTCCCGGCCCTCATGATCGCGGACCAGAATCCCATTCAGCAGTACATTGATCCGGGCGCCGGTTTTGGTGACATATTCTTTTTCATACGGGCCATAACCGCCGCGCTCTTTGATGACCTGAAGCTGAATCTGCTCCTGCTCGGTATAACTCGCCGGGGTCACCTGCCAATAGTTCAGGTTCAGCAGTTCCGCCCGGGTATAGCCCAACATATCCAGCAAAGCCTGATTCACTTCAATGAACTGCCCGGTCGCCGGATCGTTCAGGGCAATACCTACCGGGGCCATTTCATAGAACGAGCGATATTTCTGCTCACTTTCCTGCAGCACCTGTTCGATCCGTTTGCGTTCGGAAATATCCACAAAGGTTTCCAGCAGTTTGTCCCGCCCGCCGATGCGGATCATCCGGGCCGATTTCAATACCGCCAGCCGCGCACCCTGCGCGGTGAGCATTATCCGGTCGGCCTGATCCACTTCCTGATGCAAGTCGGTAACCGGACAGGCATGTTCCTCGGCAGGGCAGAGGAATTTATGGCATTTCTGCCCAACAATCTGCGCCGCCGGGGCGCCGAACATATTCGCCGCCGCGGGGTTCACCAACTCAATGACATGGGTTTGCGCATCCACAATGATGACGCCAGCCGACAGGCTATCGAACAAGACCTGCTGGTTTGCCACAATTTCCCGCAGCGCCTCGCGCTGACGATATTCCGGGGTGACATCCCGGAAGACCAGCACCGCCCCGAGGATGGTACCGTCCGGGGCGCGGATCGGCGCACAACTGTCGGCAATCTGGCGCTCAATCCCATTGCGGGCCAACAGAACCGAATGATTGGCCAGAGACTGGGCTTCACCCGACCGCAAGGCAGACCAGATGGGATTTTCCACCGGAGTCCGGGTTTCACTATGGATAATATTGAACACGCGATCCACCAATACCCCTGCGGCCTCCCGTTGGGTCCAGCCACACAGATCCTGCGCCACACTGTTGAGCGAGACAATATCCCCCTTGGGATTGGTGCAGATCACGCCGTCGCCAATGGATTGCAGCGTGGCCGCCAGCAAACCCTCGCTGTTGCGCAGTTGGGTTTCCCGCCCATGGATGGCACGATCGGTCCGCCCCAGCACACTGTACAAAAACACCAGCACACACGTGGCCAGCAGCGCCAGCACCGTGAGTAAAACCCATAACCGCTGATAGAACAGCGCATAATCTTTGGTGAAATCATGGACCAGAATAATCCGTCCCACAGTCCGGTTCGCCACATCGTACAGCGGTGCGGTCGCCAAACGTAGTTGCTTGGCCTGATGGGTAACCGCGGTATTGTTGAGCTCATGATCGGCGGACTGGGGCAGAGGTTGATCGAGTACATCGGGCAAATAGACCAACGAAGAATATATCAGCGCCTCGTTGGGATAGCGCGACCAGTTCGCTTCGCGCCCCAGCATACGCATGCCGGCTTCCCATTCGCCCCGTTGCATGTCCGCCTTATTCAGAAGCAGCGCCACATCCACCCCAAGATTTTGCTGCAACTTGTTGACGACATCTTCGATTTCCTTGCCCAGTTCCACATAGCCGATAACCTGACCCGCCCGCATAACCGGGTGAACCACCCGGATGGTCAGCGTACCCAGTGGTCCGATCTCCAGCCCACTGGCCAGTGCTTGGTTCTTTTGGGCCATCAAGAGGGTCGTCCGGGTGATTAAATCACCTTTTTTTTCCGGTTTGTGTACCCGCAGCACACACCGGCGCTGGGCATCATGAAAATAGAAATGGGTCAGGCCGTAATCACGGTTCAATTCCTGGAACAACCCCTGATACTGCGCCAGCAGACGTGCGGAATCGCCCTTTTGCAGGGCCTCCTGCATCGCAGTGTCACCAATCATGGGCCGCAGCAAGGCCCCTAGACTTTGGGCCTGTTCCTGCACCTGCATGCGCAACATGGCCGGGACATCCACCAGACTATGGTCCACCTTGGCGTTTAAACGATCTTCTTCCTGCCACCAGAAAAATACGCCGGTCGCCGTCATTAACACCAAGGTCACCACTGCAAACCCCGGCAGCAAACGCCACCGTAACGGCTTGGGGCACACGTAGACGCGGCGTTGGGTCACCACTGCGGCGAACAAGACCATCATCAGGCTATATAAAACTCCCACCGGCAGGGCCACCCGCGCCGCCTGCTGCCAGTACCATTCCCGGGCATCCACATCCATCCCAAGTACGGTGATTACATGGGTTCCCCCCCGATCCATAATCGGAATCGCCACACTGATCCAGCGTCCCCAACGATCGGTGTATGGACCAAATACCTGCGTCTTGTGGTCTGAAAAAGCCAGCGGATAGGCGGTAACGCGGGCAGCTTCCTCATAAACCTCCCCCGGGGGAGACATATCCACCGAATCCGGTGGTTCGGAATCTACATAGAAAAATATGGTCCCATCCGAACGCTGTCCGAGCAGATATAAAAAGCGGCAGGCGGAATTGGCCTTCCGGGCCCCATCGAGCAATGCTTTCAAACGCAAGTATTCCGGATGGCGCACCTCGTCCGGCTGGCCCTTCAGGCTAACAACACTCTGCCCGTCAATAGTTTGGGTTACGATTTGCGCATAGGTCTGCACCTGAGCGCGCATGGTTTGATCCGCCTGCCACCACAACCACCACCCCAGCAGCGCGGCCACACAGGTCAGACCCACAAACAGCCCTGCCATACCCAAGCCGGACATTCTCTGGGGGGCGTTTTCCATGCTGAAGGTCTCCGTATCCGCTGTATCGGCGCCAAAACCCGCTGTCAAACTATGCGGCCATAATCACTCGGTCTGCACACTCATATTTCACCGCACCACATACCCATCGCTAACCCTGAGGGACCAGCGGCCTTGCAAGCAGAACATTTACATTGCAAAACCGTTGTCGGGAAATGAGGTACTGCCGCTTATTGAGCCTAATCCAAGCCAACTGTCAGGTCAACACTACTCCGGATAAATAGCTCCGCTGTACCGTGGCACCATGCATTCTTACCGCTTCCAGCCGACAGTGGGACTTGAACCCGCAACCCCGGCTTTACAAAAGCCGTGCTCTACCAATTGAGCTATGTCGGCGAACACTAAAACTATAACGTCTTTTGGGAAAAATGCCTAGCCCGACCCATTAAATCATCGGCTGCGCAACAGCGCCAGCGCGGCCGTTTGCCCGTGGACAAAATTTCGCCCCCCCACCGGCCCAATCTCTCCGGCGGCAAAAAAGCCCGCCAAGGGTATCTTGCCCACCTGGGACTGGACCAGAGCCGCATCATGATGCGGGAGGTTAAACAGCCGTTGCCCCCGTCCATTGCAGGTAAACATCAACACCGCTTCGGGGACTCCCGATAACAGCACTTCCCCCTCCAGCAAGAGCCGCATTTCCGCATCGGCGGCATCCGCATCGCGCAGATGAAACTGAATCGTCTGCCCCTGGTGGACATAATCACCAATTGCCACGGCTCCGGTTTCAGCCTTCACACTGACCAAGGACCGGATCAGGAAATCCCCCGGCCCCAGCGTCTGATGCCGGGCATCCACCGCCGCCCCAATAAACAGCCCCTTCGACTGCATCAATACCCGGTCCTGCAAGGACAAACCTGTAATCATGGCCTCGATGGCCTGAATGGCTGGCACCCCGCCCAGTTCTTCGATCACATTAGACTGACAACGGGTAATCTGCATGGGGGTACCAATTGGCCGACACCCCTGCGAGACCACGGTATCAATTTCAATCGCCCCGGTAAAGGCCACGCCGATGGCCCCGCGATGGGCTACCTTACCGTCGCAGATCAGCGCCACCTGGCCCGGCCGATTCACCCCGCTGGCCATACCGCCAAACACCGGGACTTCGGGATAATCACGGTCCAGTTTCTGCAATAATTGCACAATTGGGGCACTGAAAGGATCACTCAAAATCATAAGTCCCTGAACTTGGTCCGATGGCCCCATCAATTCGCCCAGCCGATCCCCCTCCAAGACCGCGTCCCAGTCTTCTTCGTCAATATGAAACGGCCGAACTGCCGCATCAGGCATACACAGCGCCAAGGCAGACAGGGCCGGTTTAAGCTCAATTTCCGCCCCGATACCCGCCACACTCTCGGCAGTGCATACCACGTGATGCACCGGGGCAAGTTCCCCGACCAAAGCCTGGGTAATCACGGCGGCATGCCGGGCCAGCGGCGCAGTAATGAAACAGATCAGCAACTCAGGCCGGACACCCCCTAGTTGCACGGCTAAATCCGCCCAAATCCCGGAAATCATCTGATCCGGGTCTTCCGTCTCCAGATATGCACTAACCGCCTTCATAATGCTTTTCCCAAAAGAGGTTGCACGCGTCATTCAGGCAATATTAGGCAGGTTCGGGGAGATTTCTTTAACCGTGAACAAAATAATTCCCAAATGCGACTTTTCTTGCCAAACTCACGAATTCCTATGTTTTACTTGCCCCCAAGAGACCTAATGACTAAGC
>Ga0194062_1000474_pt1 | contig 16915 bp, 12 predicted proteins | sample SepL2225m_MetaG_FD_155481 | JGI IMG/M metagenome (GOLD analysis project Ga0194062, IMG submission 155481) | Anoxic zone freshwater microbial communities from boreal shield lake in IISD Experimental Lakes Area, Ontario, Canada - Sep2016-L224-25m | ecosystem: Environmental > Aquatic > Freshwater >... | reverse complement strand
GGGTTCAGGGTTCAGGGTTCAGGGAGTGCCTGATCCTCACGAGTCCTTGAACCTGTCATCAGTTCTTTCCATCCTGAACCCTGAACCCAGACCCCTGACCCCTGTAGCCTTAAGCATCGCTGGCTCCGACAGCGGCGGGGGCGCGGGGATTCAGGCTGATCTGAAAACGTTCACGGCCATGGGCGTTTTTGGAACCTCGGCCATTACCTGCATCACCGCACAGAATCCTGATGCGGTGACCGGCATTGAAGCGGTGTCGCCCAAACTCATCGTCGCCCAGATCAAGGCCGTCACCCGGGGATTCCCCGTGGCGGCCACGAAAACCGGCATGCTGTTCTCAACCGCCGTCATTCAGGCCGTCGCCAAAACGCTCAGGAACACCGAATGCGGCCCCCTGGTCGTGGATCCGGTTATGGTTTCAACCTCCGGCCGCCGCCTGCTTCGTCAGGATGCTATGAAGTCACTATTTCGCGAAATACTCCCCCTCGCCACGGTGATGACGCCGAACCTGAACGAAGCCGAAATTCTGGCTGGCTGCCGAATCCGGTCGTTGAAGGAACTCCAAACCGCCTGCCGGGTCATTGCCGCGCGGTTCGGTGTCGCCTGCGTTGCCAAGGGTGGCCATCTGGCAGGTGCCCAGGTGGTGGATGTGCTCTGTACGGGCGATGATGACCTCACCCTTTATACGGCGCCCCGGGTCAAAATCCGAAGCACCCACGGTACAGGGTGCACCTTTTCAGCCGCCTTGACCGCCGCCCTCGCCTTAGGCGAACCCCTGCACGAGGCGGTCGCCATAGCCAAACACTTTGTAACCAACGCCCTCCAAAATGCACGCCCCGCCGGGACTCATTGGCCATTGGCCTTTATCGCCGAATGACACTTGCTTAAGACAAGCGTTCGAGGGTTCAGACGCTGGTGTACCGGCTTTAGCCGGCCTTCGCTATGCCGCCTGAAGGCGGCACACCAACCGTCGCCCATCCCAAACAGCCCTTAAGCAAGCGCCATTCCATTCTATAGCTTGCCAGAATAGCTATATTTAGTATTATCATACTAAATGCAGCACTTACCTCGCCGCCCGCTGGCCGGACTGGCCATCGCTTTTATTACCGGGACAGGACTGGGTCTGACCGCATCGATCCCGCCCCTGCCCTTGTTGCTCTACTCGGGTATAAGCCTGACCCTTGCCGTCGCCAGCACCCTGCAAACCCGCTGGCAGGGAATCTTCTTCACCACGCTCACTCATGTCTGCCTTCTCGCCACCGTACTGGGACTGGGCTGGGCCAATGCCGCCCCGGATCCCGATGCCCGAAATCATGCCATCCCCGCACTTATCACTCTCCCGACGGGTGCCAGCCTGACCGGCATCATTACGGACGAACCGGTCTGCGTCTCCAGGAAGAACGAAAAAGCCACCTGGAAATTTCCGATGGCCGTCGAACAGGTGCGCGCAGGATGGAGCAATGAATGGCAACAGGCGGGGGGCACAGTCCGTTTTCGCCTCTTCGCGACCGCCTCAGATCGCATCCCCTCCTATGGCGAGCGCTGGTCGTTCCGGGGCTATCTGGCCCAGGTCACCTACAAGCAGGGGTTATTTGCAGGAAAGCCAGGCGCCCTCTTCTTTTCCGGCAAAGCGAATAAAGGACGTTTCAGCGGCTATGAAGAAGGGAACCCCCTTGTCGCAAAATGCCTGAAGGGTCGCGCATGGGCTGCGAAATTGCTGGAACGCGGGATAACCGACTGCCCACAGCAGCTTATTATCCTGAATTCCATACTGCTCGGCTACTATAGCCAGATTCCCCGCGATCTTTATCAAGCCTTCGCGAACACGGGAACGCTTCATGTCTTCGCGATTAGCGGATCTCATGTCGTCATCTTCGCCGGTGCCGTCATCTTCATTCTCGCCGCCGCAGGACTTTCCCGGATGTGGTGGATTCTGTTCCTGGGCCCCTTGCTCGTGCTTTACATCGCGATGACCGGACTCCAGCCCAGTGCCATCCGGGCCGGCATCATGGGAGTCATCTATTGGAGCGCCCCGCTGATCGGACGCAAATCTGACATCTTCACTACCCTGGCGGCCTCCGCCATTCTGATTCTGGGCTTTGACCCGGGCGACCTCCTGAATATAGGATTCATCCTCTCCTATGTTGCCGTGCTGGGTCTGGTACTCTTCTGCCCCGTATTCATGGCCCCGCTCCACCGTTGTTTCCAGCACGACCCCCTGAAACTCGAACCCGATCCACCCTGGCAGGAAAATCTCCGAGCCGTGTGGCTGATGTTCGCCGATATGTTTTCGGTTTCACTCGCCGCCTGGCTGGTCACAGCCCCACTCACTGTCCTCTTCTTCGGAAACTTCTCCCTCATCGGCCTGCCCGCCAACCTGCTGGTGGTTCCCCTCTCCTCCCTCGTCATCATCACCGGGGTCTTGTCCCTGACGCTCGGCTCCTGCTTCCTCTTCCTCGCCGACCTTTTCAACCACGCCAACCTCGCCCTCATTATCCTTATGACCGAATCCACCCGCTGGTTCGCCGCCATCCCCCACGGCTATCTGAAAGTGGATGTCCCGCCCCTGTGGATGATTCTGGCTTTCTACGCTGGACTGCTGATCGCCCGGTTCGCGGTCTGGGTGTATTCAAAGGAAATGTCTGCCATTCCCATTGAAGGACAAGAATGATCACAACAGAGAGTTGACGAGGTGTATCCTTATGGCTACTATTATGAACAGATTTGAAATTCGAAAGACAGAGTTATTCGCACGGTGGATAGATGAGATGCGCAATATTCGGGCACGCGCTCGCGTCCAAGTTAGAATAGAGCGCCTTGCGGAAGGAAACGCAGGCGATGTCAAACCAGTTGGCGAAGGAGTTTCGGAATTACGGATCCATTACGGGCCCGTGTATCGGGTATACTTTATACGACAGGGCGAGAATGTGATTATTCTTTTGGGTGGTGGTGACAAAAGGACACAATCGACTGATATCAAAACTGCGCTGCATCTAGCACGGAACCTATAGGAGACAATATGAGCAAAACAAAAACCAGCCGCTATGACGTCGCCGAGCACCTTCGCACTCCCGAGGAAATGGCCGCCTATCTTGAAGTCAGTTTAGAAGAAGCCCATGGTGATGCCACAGTGATCGCCAAGGCACTTGGTGATATTGCCCGAGCCAAAGGCATGACTCAGGTGGCGAGAGATACCGGCCTGTCACGCGAGAGCCTGTATAAGGCATTGTCTGGCGACCGCAGTCCGGGCTTCGATACGGTACTCAAAGTAATGGGTGCGCTGGGGCTGGAGTTTCACACTCAACCCGCCCATGCATAACGATCTTCCGAAGATGGACCGGTATTAGTCGCCGCCGAATTCCAACAATCCCCAAAAGGGACACATTAGTAATCAACAATCTATTTTAACTATCTTCCTGTCCCTGGCGGCCCTGGCGGCCTTCCTGAATCAGTCGAAAATAGCCATTCCATTTATGTCTAATGTTTTGTACACTTATTGCATGAAAACACTGGGTGAGCTTTTAAACTCTGAAGGGAAAACTGAAATCCTCAGGGTATTGGTACATCAGCCGGGACCCGTTGGGTTGCGACAGGCAGCCCGGCTCGCCGGGATCCACCCGCACTCGGCTGAGGTCGCCCTCTCGGCATTGGTACGCACGGGTCTGGTCAAACATCGCCGATCCCCCCATCGAGCCCGTTATGAACTGGTTAGAAATCATGAGGATGCCGCCGTGCTGGAGGCCGTCTTCCTCGCCGCAACAAACGGTTTTATCGCCGCTCAGCGAAGGACTCTTGATGAGCGGGCCAGACAACTTTTGCCCTTTATCAAGGAGGCCACCACCCTGATCGCCCGGGCACGGGAGAGCCATCATGTCGCTTGAACAGTTATTCAAGGCTGCCGTGCGGGAATTACGGGAACGCCGCGTTCTCTTCGCCGTGGCCGGGGGACTCGCCGCTGACTTATACCGGAGCGCACCGCGACTGACGATGGATGTCGATCTTGTCATTCTGACCGTGGGAAGTGGAACGGAAACCGCCATTTCCGTAATCGAGGCGCTCGGACTCCATGCGGGTATAGCACGCGCCGCAGACTTGGCGGGAGGCCCCCTCTTTGCCATCCGCCGCCGTAACACCGAACCTCGCATGATCGTCGGGCGATCGACCGACACAGCCTCGTCGGAAGGGGTAGACATCCTCCTGCCATCCATCCCCTGGGCCAGGTCTGCGGTGGAGCGGGGACAAAGCAATCAGGTAGATTTCGGCTTCGGCCCAGTACCCTCTCTTACGCTGGAAGACATCATCCTGGCCAAACTCTATTGTCTCATGGCAACTCCCTTGCGAGCCAAAGACCTGGACGACCTCCAATCCATCTTTTCATCACATCCCGACTTAGACCTCCCGTATCTGGCAGGGCAAATGCAACGGATTAAGATCGCGATTCCCAAGGCGGCAAAGGCGTTTCTCCCGAAACTCATTCTTCAGCTTTCCCGTGATGCCATGAAAATATCGAAAGGCCTTCTGTGCTAGCTTGAAAAAGTTTGCTACCCGCATGCCAACACCGATTCATATTGTCCTCGTTCACCCTGAAATCCCCCACAACACCGGGGCGATCGGGCGTGTTTGCGTGGGTCTCGACTGCCCCCTGCACCTGATCAAACCCCTCGGCTTCCGCCTCACGGAATCACACCTCCGGCACTCGGGACTGGACTATTGGGAGCATCTGCGCCTGACGGTTCATGACTCATGGGAGCAGTTTCTGGAGACCGTGCATCCGCCCCGACTTTTCTTTCTGAGCACTCGCGGCGAAGCCTCTCTTTATAACTGCACATTCCAGCCGGACGATGCGCTGGTCTTCGGCAGTGAGGGAAGTGGTCTGCCAAAAGACTTCTATGCCCGCTACACCAACCACCTCTTCCAGATCCCGATGCCGGGCGAAAACGCACGCAGCATCAACCTCGCCAACGCAGTATCAATCACCGCGTATGAGGCCTTCCGGCAACTTCACGCCTCCTGATAATTTGTGACCCCGCAAAGATTCAAATCGGATCGAGCCTACTGGTGGAATCCGATGACTGGTCGTGGCGGATCTGGCGGGGTCATAAGCTCATTTAGCACCGTGAATACAGTTCGAAACTGCTGGTCGAACTTCTTTTCAAGTTCAGCGATCTTGCGTCCCAGAGCGGCGTTCGTCTCAAGCATTCGGCGAAACTCAACAAACGTACGCATGATGGCAATGTTAACCGCGATGGCTCGGTCACTCTTTAGAAGGCCGGAGAGCATAGCCACACCCTGTTCTGTGAAGGCCATAGGCGCATAGCGTAACCCCATGCGGTCTGAAATGGAGGTCACGTTTTGTGACCTCCATTTTTCAAACTCCTGTCGATCCAAAACAAACATGAAATCCGCAGGGAATCGTTTATGGTTTCTCTTTACAGCCTGCTTAAGGGTTTTTGTCTCGACGCCATAGAGCGTGGCGAGATCGCGATCAAGTATCACCTTTTGCTCTCGAATCAGGAAGATAGCATTGCGGATCCGGTCTTCTGGAATTGCGACAGCACTACTTTTTCTCGTTCTCATTCTCTTATCATGTCAGCATTGAGCCTCATCCGCAATAACTATATTGTACTAACTAACCATTAATAGAATGAGAGCTGAACTAGTCGTTCTAACAGCTTGCTGAACCAGTTTGGCGGCGGCTACTACAGGGTGGGAGCCTTTAGAATGGCGCGGCGCTTGGGCTTGCTTTTCGCCACAAGCGGAGCGGTGAGTTGCTCGTACTGGGCGAACAGGAACTCCACCCGATGTCGGTCGCTGGGAAACGCTTCGGCCCGGTAACACCGATCCACGGCGCGATCCAGTTCCGCGTGAGCCTTAACCAGTTTCGGCGGCATCGCCACGGGATCGTACAAGTCGGCCAGCGTTGAACTCGGGAATTCCTTCCGGACATCTAGAACTTTCTGCGCCGCCGATTCCACCACCGTCTTCTGCTTCTCCGTCACCGCCTGCGGCCAGGGGAAGTTGTTGTAGACGATGTCCTTGGAGTAACGGTATCGAGATTCCAGCCGCCCACAGACCTGCCTGACCCAAGCCATATGCATTTCAGACGATATTACGCCAAAATGGTAGGCCGTTGTATTGGGAATGAAAAAACAGGCATTACTCACAATCCACGAGGGGGCGTAATACGCAAAAGGTATATACTTGCGGCTTTCTGATGTGTGAGCTGGGATTGCAATGAAATTGGATTCTGGCTGAGCTATCTGCCGGAACAACGTTGGAAAGTTTGCGTATGCTCGTGTTGTAGAGGCTTTACTTTTCAGCCTGAATTGTTTGACTGATTCAACTCTCTTTACAACTTGAGGACAATGTCTGAGTTCTGCTGGCTCGATGCCCACTAACCATAGGCACCAGCGGCTTGTGCCATCCAGTAATTCCTGAGCTCCGATGTAGGGTCGTATGAGTTTTTCTGATTGAGGCTCCTCTTGGATGAGAATTTGCTTCTCTTCGTCATCAAGAATTAGGAACCCTCCGTCGGTTGGTTTGTTGCCATAACTCATTACCGGAACGTCTGAGACGGGAAGATTTCGATTTGATAAAACCATGTCATTCCCTTCGATAAGATAAGGGCTGATGTTTCTGACCACTTGAAGGGTTGGATTCTCCGGGTCGGCATCATAATCGAAGATTTTTTTGTTCAGTATATCGAATGGTCCAAATCCAATAATTACGACATGAACATGGGCTTTCCCGCGCGCCTCACTTTCCCACTTAAATGGTCGGTGAGCAAAATGGATTTTAACGTGGTATCGGAAGAAGAGTTCGCTCCATAAAAGACCGACTTGCTCACCTTGGATAATTGAATTCGTTGACACGAATGCGGCTGAAATGGGTCTATTTGCTAAGTAGTCTGCCGCTTTGATATACCAGTTAGAGACGTAGTCAAGAACTCCGCACGCCTGGATATTGGCAAGAACAGCCATTTGGTCAGCTTTTTGCTCGGGTGTTTGCAGGTGGTGTCCTATGAACGGCGGATTGCCGAGGATGTAGCTGCATTTCTCCGGCGGAATGACGTCCTTCCAATCCAGTCGCAGGGCATTGCCGCAGACGATGTGCGGGGTGGCGCGGAGGGGGAGACGGACGTAGTATTGTCCGAAGGCTTCGCTCAAAGCCTGGTTCATCTGGTGATCAAGAAGCCAAAGCGCGACCTCGGCGATGCGGACCGGCCACTCGCTGATTTCAATGCCATACATCTGATCCACATCGAGCCGGGAGAGGTGCTGGATATCAGTGACCTGCTGGCCGCCGTGAATCGTCTTCAAAACCTCAATTTCAAGGAGCCGCAGTTCGCGGTAGGTGATGACCAGGAAGTTGCCGCACCCGCACGCCGGGTCAAAGAACCGGAGCCCGGCCAGTTTCTTATGGAAGTCCTCCAGCCGCGCCTTACGGCGACTCGACTTGTCGGCCTGAATTTGAGCGAATTCGGCCTTTAGGTCGTCGAGGAACAGCGACCGGATCACCTTCATGATATCCCGCTCACTGGTATAATGGCCGCCGGATTGGCGCCGTTCCTTGGGATCCATCACCGATTGAAAAAGGGAGCCGAAAACAGCGGGAGAGATTTTGCTCCAGTTGAAGGCGCAACAGGCAAGCAGGGCATTGCGCATGTCGCGGTTGAATTGAGCAAAGGGCAGACGTTCCTGGAACAGCCCTCCATTCACATACGGGAACAAGGCGAGATCTTCGTCGAGGTTCTTTTGTCGTTTCTGGGAAGGGGTATCAAGGACCTCGAAAATCTGAGCGAGTTGGATGCCGAGATCAATGCCATCCTCACGGGTGTTCGCCTTGATGTAGTTCTGGAAAATATGGGGTTCGTCAAAGATACCGGTGTCGTCGGCAAAGAGACAGAAGAGAATACGGACAAGGAACCGTTCCAGGTCATGGCCGGCATAGCCGCCCGCCTTGAGGGTGTCGTGCAGATTCGCCATCATCTCCGCTGCCTTGAAGTTGGCGGGATCTTCCGGGTCAAGCCGGACGGTCTTTTCACCCTTGATGAAGGCGAATTCACGGATGTGCTTGTGGAGATCCGCGAGGGGGAACTCGATGGTGCGCACCTGCCACTGTCCAAATGAGGGAAGCCCCTCGGGGTCATCGGGTTCCAGATCGTGGAGAACGATGCGGGCGAAGTCGGACAGGATCACATAGCGGGGTATTTCGTTGGTGCGGCCATCGCGGGCGAGATCCTGGATGTAGCAGAAGGCTTGGGACTCCGCCTTGCCGAGGTTTTGCCCGAGGGATTTGTGCTCCCCCAGCAGAACCCCGCGCCAGAAGAGGTCGATGAAGTTGTATTGTCCCTTGAGATTGCGAACGGGCTCCTCAAAAGAGGCGACCGTGCGGCGTTGAAGACCGAACACATCAAAGAATTCATCCCAAAAGGTTTTAGCCTCCGCCCGTTCGCTGGTCTCCCCTGCCCACTGGCGGGTGAATTTAATGGCGCGATCCCGGACTTCGTTCCATGAAAGTGACATATGGCGGAGTGTATAGGAGAGACGGCGGGCGGGAAAGTCTGAAGTCAGGGAAACTCGAAAAAACGAATCTGAAACGTTTCAGATGGCTAGAATGGTGTCACAGGAATGCGCCCAGCAGGGGCCAAGAATGCCATTGGTGACGGCCGCCCGGGAATTGTAATCCCGAGCGAATGCGACCGACAGGCCCGGACAAGAGGAGAACAGGGACAGAGGAGAACAGGGACAGGAATTATGGTAAGTCGGCCGTTATGTTAAGTTCATGGGAGATCCTTAATACAGGCACATTGGACGCAAGCGATTGACTTAACATAACGGGACGCTACGCGAGAGATTGCTGAGGGACTCCATGACGCCCGGGTTGCGGAATGTTGTTCTGCGCTAACTAATGATCTGGTCACATAACGCTCCTTCTTGGTTTTTAAACACCAAGAAGGATGCGGTATGACTGGAAATTATGTGAAGTGAATTTCAGGAATAACGAGCATAAACAGGAGAAATCGCGGCGACTCAACATAACGGCCAACTTACCATAATTCCTGTCCCTGGCGGCCTGCAGGACATGATCACCTGGGGAGACGCCCAAACCACGGTACGCCGGAATACCCGCGAGCGCTGCCTATATGAGCAGCGACTGAAAAACCAAGCGGTCAGTCTTCGATCCGCAACTTGATCTCGTCTGAATTCGCCTTGAGTTCCGGGGCGTACATGGCGCTGGCTTTTGTCGGAAGAGCGCTAAAAATGCCAGGGATCTCGGCTCGTAGCCTGTAGCTCACGCTGTTCTGGCCGCGCGCCAACTGGCGAACGAAGAAACAGACCCGCTCGTCACGAAACTCCACGAAGGCGCCCAGATCATTCCCGTTGAACCCACTCCGCACTTCGACGGCCTCAAAACCCGCCGCTTTCATGTCCTCAAAAATGATATATTCGTAGTCATTCTTGCTGGCAATCTCGAGTTCCACCTCGATCAAGTCGCCGCTCTTGAGCGTGTCGCCATCCGTCAGCCGTTTTCGCTCATATTTCTCCACCTTCTGGTCCAGCGCCTGACCGCGCGAGCCCGCCGCCTTGATGGTCTTATTGGCCGGAATCAGTTTATAAACTGATCGATTGACCTTGATCTCCAAGCCCGCCCGCTTGATCGGATCTTCCAGGGTGAAGTTCGTCAGATAGGCATTGAAATACACCGGGCCAGTCCCGCGCCGACGCACCTCAACCTGATGCGTTCCGGTCGTCACCGCCGCCCCTTCAAGCACGAGTTTATTGTCAAAGGAGAACAGAGTGTCGGCCGTGATCCGGCTTTCCTTGACCTTGGCGCCATCCACATAAATCTCCACCGTCATGTCCGGCTTGTCCTCCCCGCTCGTCTTGAGATAGTCCGCCATCGCCTCAATACACAGCGCGGTATCGCGCGTGGAATTCCAATAACTGGCGTGCTTGCGATTGTTCAACATATATTTGACCAATTCCGACGCCACCTCGCTCTTGGGCGCTGTCGCCGCAAGCAGTTTCAGAGTGTAGGCATGCGCTTCGTTCTCGCTGCCATACCAGCACCACCAAAAACTGGAATTACCGAGATTAAGATACGCCGTCTGGTTCTCCGGATCACGTACCACATACTGCTCGATGTTGCGCAGGATCATGTCGCGCTTCTCCACCTGCCCGCTCTTGTGCAGTGCCAGCCCGAACATCGCCTTGGCGTACACCGACAAGTTGGTCCGGCCTTTGTAGAGGGTGTCTCGCATGGATGAATTGTCCCGCCCCGCGTCCACCAGAACCATGTAGACAAACGCATCCATGTCATCGGCATGATCTTTGCAGTCCAGCAGAGTCAGATGCAGCGAGGCATTCCGAAGCTTCCGCAATTCCTCGGCCTGGTATTTCCCAAGCCAGTCCTCACCCCGCTCCAGAACTCCGGGCACCAGGGCCACCCCATTTTGCTTTGCGATCTGAAGGCCATGAACAACATAGGCCGTAGTGTGCGGCCAGGACCGCTCACCCCAGCCGGAGAACCAGCCCCAGCCGCCATCGTCACATTGCATGGCGGTCAGCGCCTTGAGCCCCTGTTTGACCATATCGGTCACCACGGCCTCGTCAAACACCGGATTACGCTCCTCGCCCGGATTGGGGGGATTGTTCCGCTTCCACTGAGCCGCCCGCTCTTTGTCGTCTCCGATTTCCTGCGCATTCAGATTCGTCCGTTTCGCCTGGATCGCCTTGAGATCTAATCCCATATCCTTGAGCGATTTCTGAACGAGCACCGTGGGCAGGAACCGGTTAAGAGTCTGCTCGGTGCAGCCGTACGGATAATCCACCAGATAGGGAAGCGCATCCACCAGGGCCCCGGCAAGAGTCGGCGAATACCGGATCTCCAGCCGCGATTGCCCGGGCCGTCGCTCGGCGGGCACCGTGATCGTAAAATCCTGCCGATCGCGATCCGGTCGCAGCACCCCGGACCAGGATTCTGTCTTGAGCATCCCGTGGACATAGACCGGGAACTTCATCTCCATGGCGTCGGATTCCTCATCCGTCAGGGCCTTCATGCGGACAACCGCCTGCCCCTCCTTGACCACCTTGACGCGCCAATCCACGCGCTGTTCATCACCGGCTTTAATCTTCAGGGTCTGCCGAGCCTTGCCCATGATCTCCAGACAGCCCCCCTCGATCTCCAGCACGGCCTGTACCGATTTGTCCGATTTCAGGGCGTTATGAATATTGGCCGACAGTACCACTTCATCCTTCTCCACAAAGAACCGGGGTGCCTGCAACCGGAGCATTACATTTTTCGCCGTCACCACCTCTGCAACACCCTCGCCCACCTTCGTCCCCTGCCCCATTGCCCAGGTTTTGATCTTCCACCCGGTCAAGTTCTCCGGCATCTTGAAACTGACCTCGGCCATGCCGTTTGAGTCGGTTGCCAGCGAAGGATTCCAGTAAGCTGTATCGGCGAATTCAGAGCGCACCGTCGGCTCGGCAACCGCGTCGGATTCGCCCCGGGACGAACTCTCTTCTTTTTCCTCCATCGACGAAGCCATCATTACGGATGCAGGGGCAGCCGCTCCGGCGAACGACATCTCCATACCATCCGCCCGCTCCTCAGACATCTTCATCAACCCTCCCCCTCCCGGCCGCAGCGCTCTGCCACCTCCAAAACTTCTTGAGACTCTTTGCGGCATCATGCCGCGATCATCACCATCCCCCACCTCATCCACAACATTTTCCCCGAATAACCCCAGATTATCCATGATCAGCATGCGGTTGGGCGTCAGGTTTGGAAACCAGCGGTCGGTATTGCTCTCCGTGCGGGGAGTGTGCTGTCGGCGCCATTTCCAGAAGAAGTCGCGAATCCCAGCCACATTGGAACCACCGGAAATATACTCCACCGACTTGTCATACACGCTCATCACCGTGGAACCGGCCAAGGGGTTTCCAAAAAAGTCGGTTACCCGGACCTTGATCTTGGCCGTCTCGCCCGGCTTGAATTTTTCCACGGAAGGCAGCACCTCGACATTCAGAACCCGCTTTTCAGGCGGGACAATGATTTCACGGGTCTGACTGTATACCCTGCCGTCAAACACGGTCATCGCCTCGACGAAGAAGTTCGGCATGTCCTTCTTTATGACTTCGATCTCCTCCACCGTGCTCTTACCGACCAGACGCAGCAGTTTGGGCTTCAGGTAGATCCCGTTCGCCGGACGAACAAAAAGAAGGATCGTGGCACCGGGGTGATCGGTATTGATCATCAGGCGCACCTTTTCGCCAGGCCGGTACTCCCGGTTTTCAGGAATCAACTCAATCTCACTGAACTTGAAGTCACGTCCATCAAATCCCTCACCCCGCACCACAAACACATAGCCTCCCTCGATTGAATGGCGCTTTTCGTCCTTCACGGTATAAGACAGGCGGTACTGGCCTGCCGCCGAGGCCTGGATCTGTTGCGTCGCCAGGCCTTCCTCATTCGTATCGAGATCCCACTTCCGAACCACTTTTTCCGCCGGGGCACCGTCCTTGTACTTGATCCGGTACAATACCAGTTCACCCCGCCCCTTCACGGGCTTGCCATCCAGCGTCCTTGCGGCAAAATCGGCCCTGATCACATCGCCCGGCCGGTAGTGACCGCGGTCAACCCAGGCGGTAACCTTGAAGGGCTTGCGCGCTACCAGCACCGTCCCCTGCCCGACAATCGTGCGACGGGACTCATCCGTCACTTCGGCGGTGATCTCATACTTGTGATCCGTATCGCCGTGTAATTCCTTTGCCAACGCAGTATCGATCGGAAGCTTCACGACACCGTCCGCCCCGATGGGAGCCTCTACCTCAGCCACCAGCTCGGGCGGAGTTTGTGGAGCAGGCCACCACCAGCCTCGCGGACAGAAACAACCCCAGTCCTTCCAACCCGGGAACCAGGCAGAGTCGGACGCGAACCACCAGTAGCCGGGCCCGTAGAACCAGTCCCACGGCATCGGCGGATACCAGGTGGCGCTATAACTGGAACGGGTGACCTTGAGTTTAACCTTCGCCTTCGTGACGGCCGTTCCGAAATAATACTTCGCCTTGATTGTCGCCGTAATCGACTCGCCCAACATTACCGGTTCTTTTGGCGCGTCCACTGTGACCTCGAACTCAGGCTTCTTATATTCTTCAACCCGGAAATTGACTCCACCCCAACCGCTTCCTTTAATCGAGGCATAATACTGCCCCAGCGCCGCATCTTTCGGGAGCGCCATCTCCCCCTGAAGTCCGGCCACGGCATCGGTCTTGAAGGCTTTCTCGAAAACCTTGTCGCCCTTGGGATTCGTGATGACCACGGTGAAGTCCTGGCCCGCATAATCCGAAGTATTGTCCTCATCGTAGCGGGCATGACGGATCCAGAATTTAAAATTCACCTTCTGATCCGGCCTATAGACGGGTCGGTCGGTGATCCCGAATACTTTCCGCTCGTTATAGTCGTGATCGTAGTACTGGCCGTACCAGACCGATGAAAACCCGAGGACGGCGAGTCGCCCGTCGGCCGTTGTTGCGGTAACCAACCACTGGTACTGCTGATCCAGATCCTTTTTGGCTGGGCTCACCTGGCCGTCCGGATCGGTGGTTTCGGCAAATGCGGTTGTGAGAACGTTGAATTGCCGCCCAATCGATTTCCACCCCTGGATGTACTCCTGCCGGTAGCCAAAGCACTCGACATTCACACCCCCGAGCGGCTTGCCGCTGACCGCATCGGCCACATAATACAGCGAGGCCTTGTCAGTCTGTTTGCGGGCGATCACCGTATCATTCACCCAGACCACGATCTTGCTCACATTGCCATTCGCCATCGTGGCGGTCAGTAGATAGGCGCCCGCCGTCTTAAGCCCGGTCTTCACAGTCACAACCTTGTCGAAGTGATGCGGCTTCGGAGTGAGAGCCAATTCCCAGCGAGCGGCTTCCCGTCCGAGATATTTCGTTTGATTCTTCTCGACCAGCCTCATTCCGATGTTGTCCAGAGACATCCGACTCCAATCCAGTTCGCGGGGATTGGACTTGAGATAATCCTTGAGGTCGGCCAGCAATTCAGGAACCTTGATTTCGCGGGCATCGAAGACCACTTTTGCTCCGTTTCGAAACCGGTACTCCAGCGAGGCGCCCGGCCCGGCCGGATGGGTCATGGACGGCTCAAACCGGCCCCAATTCCCGACGATCTGATCGAGTTTCTTTTGTTTCCAGTTATCCGAGCCAGACCCATAGGCCTTGATGCTGGCGCTCCAGTATCCGGCCGCCTGCTCATATTGGCGCCGATTCGTAAAGATTTCGGCGAGCGAGTTCAGGGATGATTCCGCATAACCGGATTTCGCTTCGCCAGCCAGATCCCTGTAGATCCCGATAAAATCAAACCCCTCAGGCAGAGTGAACCGCTTGATCCCCGTGGCGAGCCGGGCGACCGTCTCTTTATCCCCAAGAGTATGAAGTGCCAGGGTGGCCGTCGCCGCTTTGGGATCATCCTCATCCATTCGCGGAACCTGCCACCCGCCCCACGCGAGGGTCTCCACCCCGAACTGCTGGCTCAGGAAGCCGGCAAATGAAGAGTGAATGGATTGTGCCCGGGATCGGTCGTGATCCACCGCCCGCTTCAGCATCCAGCGCCAGCGTTCGCCATCGTTCACGGCCGCCTCATAGCGTGCCGGCACGCTGTAAAGAATCGGATTCCCTTTTTCATCGACCGGAGCACCCCGGGTCTGCCCCCGGCTTTGCCAGTACACATTGCCATCCTCGTAATCCGGAAGAACCGCCAGGTCGCTCAGAACCTGAAGCCGCCAGGCATCCTGATAGGCCCGGAAGCCCATCAGCATGCGGGCAAATTCCTCATAAAAGGAGCCCGCCTCCCAACCCGGGGACTGGGGAAGCGCCTCCAAGAGGGTCATGGCTTTAACCATCCACTGCAGGGCTCGGATCCGGTCACGCTCCTCGGCATTCACAAACCGTCCCTGCCCGCGATGCGGCCCCCGCTCAAAAACACCCGCCACAAGGGTTCCGCTGTGATCGCCCTGAAATAGACTGTTCGCTGCGGCCGCAAGAGCCCGCCAGTTTCCTGCATGAAGCCCCACCACCTTCTCGCGAAAGGCGTCCGCCTCGCCGATCCGGTTGAGGGATTGCATGCAGGCCACGGCACCCTGCAGGTCATTTCCCACTAGTGCGGAATTCTCCTGCGGGTCGGTCGCGAGGGTCGAGTAGGCCTCCAGAGCCTCCTTATAGTTGCCTTGCTGATGATGCTTCTGAGCCTGTTTCCGGAGTATTTCGCGATCCGGGCCGGACTGACCGGACTGTGCCTGCAAGGTTGAAGCCAGGGAGAGAATCGAAAGAAACGCCACAATACCCAGAGTCTTCATATCGCCTCCTTATTGGAACGAGGCGTTTATACGCCTCTCTTCCGTATTACTCAAGAGACGCCATCCATTACAAATCAGACTATTGCAGCCTGAGCTCAATGTCACCGGCACTGGACTTGAGGATCACGCTCCGGGGCAGGATTTTGATCACCTGGTAGGCCCCCACAGTCTCCCCTTCCTTCAGGGAAGACCCATTGATGATCGCTACAGGATTCTGAGTGGAATAGAAGGTGCCACTGAGGATAGGAAGGGGCGCAGGCGGTGGAGGAGAAGGAAGAGGAAGAGGAAGAGGAAGAGGAGGAGCCTTCACCGCCACAGGCTCCACAGTAACTCTCCCCTCACCCCCACCCTCTTCCTCAAGGGGAGAGGGAGAAAATTTTGGAGCAGCGGGAGAGGGCTGGGGTGAGGGGTTCTTCGACCGAGTGATGAACAGGAACAGCACCAGGCACAACACAAGCACCGCCACAACGACGGCCGTCAGGCGCGAACCCGATGACGCGGCGGCAGGGTGCGAAGTGACTGACGAGGGAGGCACGATTCTGCGAGTATCATCTGGCCGGTTTGTTTGAACTTTCTTCAAGGCATCGCTAATGGTGCTCATGCGTGTTCATCCTTCTCAGACAAGACATTCTCCCTCAAGTTCCTGGATGCAGGTTTTGATATGGTCCGCATCCATGATCAGTATTTCCTTCACAAAGCCGCGAAGCAGCGCCTTGTCGACCAGGATATTAATCAGCCGGGGAATCCCGCCGGTGTAGCGGAAAACGGACTGGATGGCGCCTTCTGAAAAAATTATAGTGCCATTCGATCCCGCCACGGCAAGCCGGTGCTGGATATACTGGCCGACTTCCGGCTCCGTCAACGCCCGGATATGGAACCGGACGGCAATACGCTGCTTGAGCTGAACCAGCTCGGGAAGATCCAATTTATCCTTGAGCTGTGGCTGCCCCACGAGAACAATCTGAAGGAGCTTCTCTTTCTCCGTCTCCAGATTAGAGAGCATCCGCACCGTTTCCAACAAGGCGGGCCGCATATTTTGAGCCTCATCAATGATCAGGACGGCGTTGTTTCCAAGCGACAACTGCTCCAGAAGAAACTTGTTGATCATCCGGATGAAGGCACCCTTGGTGCGCCGGGTCACAACAATTCCAAAATCCTCGGCAATGGCTTCCAGGAGCTGAAGTTCAGGCAGGACGGCATTGAGGATGAACGCCACCTTGGTGGTCGTGTCGAGCCGGTTGATCAACGCCCTGCACAACGTTGTTTTACCGGAACCGATCTCTCCGGTAATGGTCAGAAAACCCTTTCTCTGCTCGATCCCGTAACGAAGATGATCCAGCGCTTCGCTATGGGTCGGGCTCAGGAAAAGAAAACCCGGATCGCTCGTCACATTGAACGGATTCTCGCGAAGTTTGTAGAACGAGCGGTACATGTTAAAAATCGCGGGGACGCCTGCTTTTCATCACCAAGGCGGCGATTCCGAGCACCGCCAGACCGGACAGCAACCCGATGCCAGCCGCCTTCATCCAACCC
>Ga0194062_1000470_pt1 | contig 16947 bp, 18 predicted proteins | sample SepL2225m_MetaG_FD_155481 | JGI IMG/M metagenome (GOLD analysis project Ga0194062, IMG submission 155481) | Anoxic zone freshwater microbial communities from boreal shield lake in IISD Experimental Lakes Area, Ontario, Canada - Sep2016-L224-25m | ecosystem: Environmental > Aquatic > Freshwater >... | reverse complement strand
CGATTTTGTTGACTGGCACCCCAAGAGGTATTACTGGTTAACTTATCCCCAGCCGCACTATAGCCAGTTAACTGCGAACCCCAAACTGTCTGACCTGCTGAATTGGTTAAGAATGATTGGCCGACATGCGTTACATCCAAATCTTCAAAGGCTGCCGTGATTGAGGTTTTAAGCTCTGGATTAATGTCATAACCTCCTTTCCATTTATAAAGATTATCAATTGAATGATAAACGCCATCACTACCAATTTGTAGCATCGGTGTACCCGCAGGCCCTCCCGTACCATTACCTTTAGGATTTATTTCTGCTAATGCACCAAAGGTTGGATTCTTAGCAACCGCTCCGGTGGCTGGCGTCAACCCTGTGACTACCGTTGGTGTCATCGGTTGCCCTTCATTTTCTAAATGGTTATATGAAAAAAAGGTACTAAAATCGCCAAACTTATCACCATAAGAACCAAAGGTCTTAAAGCCTTGCAGATTAACATTAGTCCCCATGGAATTATAAGGCTGTAACATATAGGTTGCTTCGGTATACACTTCGCGCTTTTGTGGCATTACAGTAGTAAAGTTGATAACTCCGCCCATCGCATTACCACTGTATTCAGCAGAAAAAGGCCCACCAATCACTTCTACCGACTTAATTTCACCCGGCCCGATCAAGCCCCACCGAGGCGCTCCATTATAGCTGGACTGCAAAGGATTCCAGATAGGCATACCATCCATATACACCAACACTCGTCCTCCCTGATAAGCACTGGAACCCCGCATACCGACTGGTGCATTGGGATCACCAATATACCGCTGACGCGCAAATATACCAGACTCATACTTAACTGAGTCAGCCGTAGTTACGGCATTGGTTTTGTCAATATCAGCTTTTCTTACCTTGGTACTGGGTGCAGAAATATTCGTTTTTGATGGTGTCGGAAGCGGACTATTCACATTATCGGAAGTGGTAACCACCATTTCATCCAAGGTCAGTTTAGAATCAGCTGACTGCGTTTTAGATACCTCTTTTTTGCCAGACAGATTCTTTGAATTAACAACTGGCTTTTTATCTGTATCTGCAAAGGCCATAGGTGTAGCGACTATCAGCAAGCCAATTAAAGCAACCCTTGAATTGAGTGGGAAAGGAGGTGTTTTATTGATCATAATTTAATGTATTGTTTTATCTATTAAAAAAAGCTGCCCCTGAAGTATCATTCATTGAGCAACTGGCATGATCCTATTAACAGCAAATAACACGCCAATACAAAAATAATTCAATTAAGCCTTTGATTACCGACACCTAATGCAGTGACAAGCACAAGCAACAAAAACAAGCTCTAATAAAAACTGTGTTATATGACTTATTTTTTCTAAAAAGTGCGTGATATAACACACTTTTGAAACTCACCCTCTATTCCCTGATACTCCAATGCCTTATCTATTAAGGCTTGCATAAAACTGGTATCGAACTTGCATATATTATGAAACCAGCCATTCAATTATTAATAAAAAATGAGCCATTTGCTTTCAAAAGCTTCGTTTCATTTCATTGCAAAGGCAATTCTAGCCAGCTGGGTTATGCAACGTAATCCAGCTTTTTCTTTTTCAACCATTGGGATGTCGATTAATAAGCTTATAATAATGCGTTATTAAAAAACACGAAGACAGCTCAGACTTTTAATTACCTATTCTTTCATGTCATCAATTCATCCTTTTTACTCCGATACTAATAGAGTCATGTTCAACCCGTTGGCAAACCAGAAAAAATCATCTTTTGTTGCTACGGGACTACTGACTTTTGTCATTTGTCTACATCTTGGTTTAGCGTGGTATCTATTAAACGCGCCAGTCGAAACGCCCAAACCAGAGACCGTGATAATGGAAGTGGTGATGCAAAAATCTGCTCCCGCAATCAAACCCGCAGCGCCTGCACCCGCGCCAGAACCACCCAAGCCAGTGGTCAAGAAAGAACTTGAAAAGCCAAAGCCGGTGATTAAGCCCAAGCCTATCGTAAAACCTGTTATTGCTAAAAAGCCTGAGCCAGTTATAAAGGAAGTGGTGCCTATGCCCACCTTTTCGCCTGCCCCCCCTGCACCTGCAGCTCCTGCTGTAACTTCGGCGACAACCAGCACGACTAATGCGCCCAAAGCCATAGGGCCTAGCAATGACGCGCCAACAGTCAGCTCAGGTGTTGTTGCATTATTTCGGGTTCCCCCTGAATACCCTGCACGTGCGGCAAATCGCCATATTGAAGGCTGGGTCAAAGTCGAATTTACTGTGCAAACTGATGGCTCAGTAGATGATGCGGTGGTAATTAGTGCAGAACCTGAAGAGATTTTTGATGACGCAGCATTAACGGCTATCAGCAAATGGCGTTTTAAGGAAAAAATAGTCAATGGCGTTGCGGTTACCCAACGAGCTGTGCAAAAACTCCAATTTAAACTTGAACACTAATTTTATAACTATTTATTAACTAGGATATTTACCGAATGCCTGAACATATTTCCCCCCAACTTATTATTGATGCCACGCTGTATACGTTACTGGTTTTTTCAGTGCTAACCTGGACGCTCATTTTCTTTAAAATGTGGCAGTTTGCAAATAACAGCCGTTGTAATAAGCGATTTGAAGCTTCCTTCTGGAGCTTATCCAGTTTAAAACAGCTTAAGAACCTATCACCCAATCTAGCCAAAGGATCGGAAGCCCGACTGGCTTATGTCGGCACAACCTGGATTGAAGAACATCAAAGCGCAAAAGGAAATCAACTTAAACACAATGGTGACACCGCAGAATTGCTGGAACAAGCGATGCGTGAGCAGTTACAGCAAGAACAGCAGCGCATGGAAGGTGGCTTAACTATCTTGGCGAGTATCGGCAGTACTGCGCCTTTTGTAGGCTTATTTGGTACTGTGCTTGGCATTATGCATGCAATGCATGAGATTACTGCGAGTGGTTCAACCAGTTTAGATGTTGTTGCAGGCCCGATTGGTGATGCCCTTGTTGCTACAGCTATTGGTATTGCGGTTGCGGTTCCTGCGGTATTAGCTTATAACTTTGCTTTACGTCGCGTCAAAATCCAGCGCTCTCATTTAGATAACTTTGTCGCCAACTTCTTATCAGTTGCTTTAAACACCAAAAATGAGCAGGCTTAAACCATGGCTTTTAAACCTCAATCAGAAGAAGAAAGTGCTTTAAGCGAAATTAATGTCACTCCCTTGGTGGATGTAATGCTGGTGCTGGTTATTATTTTATTAGTGACAGCCCCTTTATTAACGCAATCGGTACATGTTTCCTTACCCAAAACAACCCAAACCACCGCAGATGTAAAGGAGCAACCATTGCAATTGGGGGTTGATGCCCAAGGTATCATCACCATTAATAAAATACCTATGGCGGATCTGGCTGCACTTGAATCAGCGTTAAAATCTGAAATAGAAAAGAACCCTGAAATCGGCGTGCATTTGTATGCAGATAAAGCCGTTGTCTATGAGAAACTGGCCGAGGTCATGGCCATTGTGCAGCATGCTGGAATAACCAAGTTGGCGTTTGTCACCCTGGAGAATTAAGACGGCTTTCTAAACCAGGTAAAGCCCACCTAAGGTCTTATTAAGTAGGTCTTATGACCTACTTAATGTGGATTTACTTAAAGAACTTTGGTCTTACTCACGTACACGAATCAGATCGTGACAACTTTTACAGGTAGCCCCCAGCTTTCCGAACTGACTTTTGATTGCAGCCACATCGCCTGAATCAGCCGCCACCTTAAGTTCTTCAGTTTCTTTAATTAAGCGTGTATTAATTTCTTTAACTTCATCCTGCTTCTGAAAGTAATCAGCCTTTAACCGGGTCGGTTTCCAACCGGTTCCTTGGTCCGTGCCGGGGCCATAAAGTTCTTCAAGTAAATTAGAATGGGCGAGCGCTGACAGGGTGTTGGCAGCAGCAATAATTTGATCTTTATGGTATGTCTCAGGATGATCAACAATTTGATTTTTTATTTTACCCGTATTCCAGCCCATGACGGCATAGGTGGATTGACGAATCCTGATTTGATCTTCAATTGGGTTTGCCATAACCACAGAGGCTACAAACAAACAACTTAAACACCACACGCATTTTAATTTCATCAATGTATTTCCTTTGAGTAACGTTGAAAATTATCTGCTTAATGATGCCAGATAATCCGTCACCAAACCACTCCAAACTATCCAAACGACTGACGAAGCAATCAATACAACAAAAATAAAACGGGGAATACTTAATGATCCATTTGATCCAACAAACTGATCGGGTCTTAATAAGGTATTGCCGGTTAACATAGGCCGTATTAAATTATTTTTCTTGATCAACAGATAATAGAATACCGCCGTAACATGCAGACCTACCAAGCCCAATAAACCATCAACCAGCCATTCATGCCAACCACTTATTCGGTCGCTTAGGCTTTTATCTATAAGGTGAAACAAAGGGCCTTCAAAGGCAATGTCATCATTTGCAAATACCCCTGTTACAATTAAAGCCGCTAATACTAATAACAAAGCGAATATTGACAAGGCTCCAACAGGATTATGGCCAACCCCATGCCAATCACCTTTAAAATAAGTGATCAACCGTCCAGGCGTAGGAAAGAAATGAACAAACCGAGCATAGTAAGTGCCTAAAAAACCCCAGAATATTCGAAAAATCAATAAGCCTAAGGTAAGAGCACCCAACCGACTATGCCAATCCGTCAAGGAACCACCGAGTTCTCCAGTGATATAGGCCCCTACCACTGCCAAGACCAATAACCAATGGAATAAACGTAACGGCCAATCCCAAACCATCTGTTGAATTGCTTTCATCACCAGCACCCATATAAGAAGATTAAGGTTGTTTTATAGGCGCTGAAGGATTTTCTTCATTAATTTGCCCTTCTTTCTGGAATGATTTTGCAAACTCACCCAGGTATTCTATTTTTGCAGTCTCATGCAAGTGCTTAATGAGTACTTCAGATTCTTTCTTGCGCTCTTGATTATTCAAGAAAGCTTCTATTAAAGAAGCCGCTTTTGTTTTATCTGTCGGACTTTCTTTTGCGGATAATACCCCCTGAATGAGCACTCCATTTTCACTGATTACTTTGATAAAATGACCCAGCGGTAGTGCAGAAAGCAGAGGCAAACGGTCCATAGGCAACTGCTCAGCAGTCAAGGTTGACTGATTGGCATTAAAAGGGACTTTTTGTGCTTCCAAATGGTGCTCTAGTGTATTTACATCATCAGTGGAGTCAATGATTTTAGCTATCTTTGATTGGCTTTCTGACTTAGTATCAATATAGAGTTCTTTCAACTGAAAGACTTTACGCTTCTCAAACAGCTCAGGATGAACATTATAAAACGCCTCAATCTCTTGGGGGTTGGCTTTTTTTACACTGTTCATTTTCCGTTTCAGCCATTCTTCGGTTAATATTTTGCGTTTAGCAGCTTCCAGTGCCATCATGACTCCAGCATCACGCTCCAATTTATCTGCTTTGGCTTGCTGTAAGATGAGGGACTGTTCAATCAAACGCTTTAACAGTTGAGGCATGGCCTGCTTGCCCTTTTCATCGCTTACCAAACCGGCCTGATGCAAAGCATCCTCTAATTGATAGATTGATATTTCCTCACCATTGACTATTACTGCAATCTGGCCCGGCGCTTTGGATTTGTTTTCATCAGCACAGGCTACTAGTAGCGAAAGAATCGTTACCCTTAGAATCAATCCTAATCGTTTTTGCATAATAAGATTAATATTTAAAGTTTATAATGAGGTTTTCCCGATCAAGTGAACTCTATTTTCTGGAGAGAGCACCGCTAATAAATCTCTAACAAATTTTTCCTGTAGCTTATAACCACCTAACTCATCACCAATGCTTGACACTCGAAATACCAAGCCATCAGGTATTTGCCCACTCAGACCATATTTCATCTGAACCAACTTCCATTTAAGACCCTGAACAGTTACTGTATCACCCACTTTAATCCAGTAAGTCACTGACTCTACCCTCGACCCTTTCGTGGCCGTTAGGCGCTTGGTTGATAGTTGTCCGTAACCAGTATCCAGGTTGTTAGTCGTTATGTTCCGAACTTGATAACCTTGATCAAAATAACAGACTTCAGGATTATGAACTCGCATAGCATCGCCTTGATCGCCACCATAAGCAATGGAGAGCATAATTCGATTACCTTTATCGTCAAAATAAGTACGCGCCAGATTCTGGCTATAAATTTGATTGAGTAACGCTTGTTTATCATGACTGACCTGCAGCATAGCAAAGCTGTTATCTTCCCTCCATTGCCCAAACTGCTTAGGAACCAGGGTCTCCAAACCAAATTGTTCGAGCTGATCAGCTATCTTTTTTGTCGGCTTTAAGAAAATTGCTGAGCTCATCGCTAATAGCATAAGCAATAAAACGAAAGCCGCTTTTAGGAATGGAGGTTGAGGTTTGTTAGTTATCGCCATCGGCAAATGCGTAATACTCATACCCTGTTGATCAAACTTTAGTTATTGAGATTGGTTGCGCAACCGGTATCCAACGCACGAGCAAGCTATCCAGCATAAACAGCAACAGAACTGCCACTATTAACAATACTATCCCGGCAAAACCATGCATAAAACCTTGTCCGGCCGCATCTCCAAAATTATAAGTAATTAAAATTAAAGTTATAATCCGCACTATATTGGCAACAAATGCAACCGGGAGAATACTGGCCAGCATGACACTGTTATATAGCCAGCCGGATCGTCCAGCCAAATACATATACAATAGTCCAATCGCTGATAGGGAAAACATGGAATTAAGCCCAGAACAGGCATCCGCAACCAAAAGTTTATACTGGGCTATGATGATAATAACCCCATCACGAGCAATTGGATAATGGGCATTATAAAGGATTTCTACAGCAATCTCTGAAATCCATAGTTTAAGTACTTCCGTCAGAGCATCGACCACCATGCTCGGCAGTGGTAACATGAAAACCAGATAAAACAAGGGAAACCAAAGCTTACGTACACTTGCTACACCTTGCATGAGTAACAAGGCACCTCCATAGACGGGAATTTGTGAACCTACTTCGAAAATGATAATATCTTGTGAACGTCCTATAACATAGAGCAGTAAACCAAAAAAAAGCAGACTTGCTCCAGCAACATTGCAAGGTGCATAAGCAAGTTCAAACGTATCCTTACCTTGCCTTATAATCAGATAAATAAAGAGCAAAAAAATAATGGATTCATGTGAATTGCTTTCTAATCTCCAAATGCCATTAATCAAACTCCAATAGGTTGGCACATAAAGCCCAGCCAGCCCTATAAAAACCAATAGCCAGGCGACACCAAAAGGTGTTTTAGGTAACCCTACACTGATGATTCTACTCATAGGCATAAAGCTAACCGGTCATATTAGAAAAAAGATTAACACAATAACAATGCTGAGTACTGAGTACACAGCATTGTTAAAATCTTCACAGATTGCTACTTACAATACCAATAATTAAGCATAAACCGAACTTTGTGTGTTCGCCGACTTTTTAGCCTTCCTTACCTTGGATGCAACCAATAATAAACCAGTTATCATCATGCCCCATTGTTCAGGCTCGGGTACAGCAGCAACAGCCACCGTTGTATAAACTGTGGTGCTAGAATGTGGAGATACCGTGTAGTTGACCTCAAAGTCGTATTCGTGACCAGATACTAATCCACCATAGGTATAATGACTGCCTTCATGATTAAGTGCAACGGTTTTACCTGTGCTTACGTCGATAAGAGTTGGTGTCATTCTGGTTGAAGAGTCGTCTGAACTCACAGACGCCGAAAAAACATGTGTGTCTCCTTCTGTTATCGAGAAAAAACTATCGGTTTTTCCTGATTCAGTAAGATTTCTATAAGTGAAAGAATCACTGCCTTCTTTTGTCATTACATAAGGATCACTTTCAGACAACCCCTTAAAGCTGGTGTCGCCTTCATTTTCATTATCGTTATTCTGACTAATTTGATTATCGGACGATTTTGTATCCGCGTTTGCAGCGAATGGTACAATCAAAGTTAACCATAAAATAACTAACAAACTGATTTTTTTCATACTAATACCTCAAAAACTAATTGTTCAATATAGTTTCTTGAAAGGTATCATCAGCACAGCGGATACCTTATCCGGACTAAAACGGAGGGGGTATTATAATGGCAAGTGTTCATCATTGCAACTCATCATCAAAATTATTTTGCCTTCACCTCGTCTCTCATTCCTTGTGCCTTAGCGTAATAGGTGGCAAGATTTTCAATCTCTTGATCACTTAAGTTTGCAACTGCTCCATTCATTAAGGGTTCAATCCGTTTATGGTCACGATAATCACGTAATGTTGCCACTAAATAGCCTTTTTTTTGACCCATGATATTGGGCGTCATAAAGTTGACCCGAACATTATCTAAACCATGACAGCCTGAACAGACATAATAAGCTGTGTTTGCTGCGACTTCAGTATCCGGTTTTTTGCTAAAAACCGAACAACCAGACAGTCCGAAAATAACAAAACCCAGTAAATAAACGACTACGATACACGATAAAATACGTTCTTTCATTTGATGTTACACTGTTATTGGATGCGTAAATGCGCATAATATTCAGATAAGTCGACAATCTGTTGATCAGTCAATTTATCGGACACTTCATTCATGTTTGGCAAATACAAGCCGTCGGCGTCTTTGATGGGTGGTAAATTACGCGCCCGACTCCGATAGTCATACATCGTTTTACAGAAATAAATCGCCTCTTGGCCTGCCAGATTCGGAGTGTCATCGGTTTTACTGATACCGGCGGTGCCATGACAATCCGCACACGCTTTATCGGCAAGTTTTTTAATGACGGCAAAACGCTCACTGTGGACATCCATACCACTATCATCACCATGCGACATGTGCATGTGTCCACCCTTATGTCGATGATGATCAATAGGCGATGCCGTTTCTTCGGCTGCTGCAAAGGACAGAGGGGTAACGCCTAATAAACTCGCTATCAGGGTTATCTTAAAAATAATTGTCATTTTAAAAGTATATTTCATAGCCAGTCGCCGGATTAAAACATCATATTGCCAACGAAATACAGTGTGTTATTACCCGCTGCATTACGTCCTGCGCCATCATAGTTTGTTGAGGCGCCATTAAATCGCGTATAAGCCCAATATTGCACAGAAAAACGCAGGTTTAAATAAGGATCGGCGGCAAAGGTACCTTTACCAAACGGCACATAGTCGGCCTGGAACAAAAATGAGTTGGTGTTTGGAGAGCCATTAGCACTGCCAGTGATAGGATTGACACCATTGTTACCACTGGTTACATCATAAGCACCTGCTCCGTTATAAAGCATCATATCCGAGCTGCCTTTCATATAATTCCAACCCACCGATAAATTATAGGTTTGCTGATAAGTCCACATCCCCATCATCATGACGCTATCGAGATTATTACTGGCATTACTGGCCCAGCCTTGACTCTGTGAAGCGCTTAATTTCATACTGTCATGGGTATATTTAATCATCGCCATCAGCATATTATTGTCATCCATCATGTACGAATAATTGGCATCGGCGTTATATTCGACAAAAGAGTTTGTGCCCACACCATTGGTATAATAAGGGATAACTTTGGCCGCTAAACCGTAACTCCCTATCATCATAGTATGTGGCCCTACACTATGCTGCAAAAACATCCGCCAATAAGGTGCGCCACCGTCTATCAAGCCACCTTGAGCCCCAGAGCTTTGAGATCCGGCATTCCATACCCCTAAGCCTTGAGCCATATTTTGAGATTGTGAGGTATAACCGCCCGCTTCTAGATAGAGGTGATTATTAATCATTACATAAGCCGTAGCACCCGCCGTATTTGCACCCGCCATCAGCGCTTGTAACCAGGGCTGAGCGGCTGGTTTTACGGTCACTGAAGATTGTGTATAGGGGTACATCCAGGCTGGAGTCGTCATCCAGAAGTCCGACATGGTGGGCGCATTATTAAAAGTAAGACCATAAGTCAACGCATTACCTTTGATAGTCGCGTGATCCGCTATACGAATATCAGCCATTGCCAAGCTGACTGAACGACCAATTTGTGGATTGATATTCAACTGCAAATAACTACCGATTTTATCGGTAATTCGACCCGTGTAATACACAGCCGCCCAATCAGTGAGCACACCATTATTCGCCTTTGAGTGACCGGTGGTGTTATCAAAATAGGTGCCTTCTGGGACATCCTGCTGCGTATTAGTCACCGAACCTATGACTTCAACAGCCAATGGATTTATCACATCCGGTAATTTATTGGCATGACCCGCTACATAACCATCTAGTTTAAACTTCTGGCCGTATTGCGTTAACCAAGGGCCGTAAGCCTGCATGTGACAAGCGGTACAGGGCTCACCCGTCTGTCTTGCAAACGATGTGGTGGCGTGAACATTTTGAAAGGGAGCTATTGATAAGACAACAGCAAGAATAACGAGACCACAAAACCAAGGTTTTTGCTCATTAAAGTAAGTAAAATTTAGCATTGAATATTCAGTTTAGCTTGTGAAAAGAATGTCGCACCCGTTATCTTACAGCACATACCATACCAAATAATTATCCCATTGATTTAACTAATATTACCTGGATAATAACTGAGATATATTTATTAAACTGTGTCATATAACACAGTTTAATAACGAATCTATCCAACACTCACACCAACATTGTGTCTTGTCTTGAGGATCAAAGCGGTTTAGCATAACAACCTCATTGACTTAATCCCAACTTAGCTCATGACCATCCCAACAGGTATTCTGCAACTTCATGGAGACATGCGTCAATGGCGGCGTCATTTACACCAGTTTCCTGAGACGGCTTTTGAGGAAAGCAAAACCGCTGAATTTATCGCCAATAAGCTTAAAAGCTTTGGACTTGAAGTACATCAAGGCCTTGGTGTAACGGGTGTTATTGCTACGCTTTCAGTCGGTGACAGTAGCAAAAAAATAGCGCTACGGGCAGACATTGATGCTTTATTCATACAGGAACAGAATTCTTTTGCACATAAGTCCTGCCATGAAGGCAAAATGCACGCCTGTGGTCATGATGGTCATTCTGCCATGCTCTTGGGTGCAGCCAAGTATCTATCAGAGCATAAAAACTTCAATGGCACCGTGTACTTTATCTTTCAACCGGCAGAAGAAGGGCGTGCAGGAGCCAAACAAATGATTCTGGATGGCTTGTTTGAACAGTTCCCGGCCGATTGTGTGTTTGGATTACACAACTTCCCGGATATCCCTGTCGGTCACTTTGCTGTCAAAGCCGGCCCCATGATGGCTTCTTTTGATAGTTTTGAAATCATTATCACAGGACAGGCAACCCATGCAGCCATGCCACATTTAGGTAATGATGCGGTTGTTGTTAGCGCTCAACTCATGACGGCCTTACAAACTATCGTGAGTAGAAACGTTGATCCAGCAGATTCAGCGGTGGTTAGTATTACTCAAATTCATGCCGGCAATACCTGGAATGCGATTCCTGAATCTGTCGTCATAAGAGGTACCTTTCGATGTTTTAGTGAATCTGTAAAGGCCTTGATAACTCGTAAGCTAACCCAGTTAGTTAATGGTATTTGTGCTGGCTTTGAAGTTAATGCGACGCTGGTATTTAACCCCGAAAATATAGGCTATCCTGTTACATTTAATACCGAAGCAGAAACGGCTATTGCCCTGAAAGCAGCCTTGGCTATTGCTGGAGTCGATGGCGTTATTCAACAACCCAATCCGAGCATGGGCTCAGAAGACTTTGCTTTTATGCTACAAGAAAAGCCCGGCTGCTATAGCTGGATTGGTAACGGCTCATCTGAGAACAGTTGCCTGCTGCATAATCCTCATTATGATTTTAATGATGAGATATTACCCATTGGGGCGGCTTATTGGGCCAAGCTGGTGGATAATGTGCTGGGATCATCTTCATTATAAAAACCAACCTCAAAACTGGGCGCATGGCAACAAGCCGCATGAACACTAGGATTGCACTTCGGAGTTGAATCCACCAGATTATCAAGCGTTTTACAAAGCAATCCAGCCTGCCAATAAAGTCGATCGTTCGGACCCACTGGCCCCCAGGATTTATCGTAATTAACCGGACGGAATGATTCCGTTGCCGAGGGTTCGAGCGGTAAAGTTGCCAACAGTTATCAGAACAACGCCTTGACATTCAATTTTATAGGGTCTATAAGATTCGCGTATTTCTTATGCTTGTAATGCTTGAATTATAGCGGGAAATAATTATCCGTTTAATCAAACAAGGATCATGACATTGTTTAAAACTGCAAGACCCGCCTTTTTGTTACTTACCCCTTGCTGCTTATCGATTGCCGTTGCTTTTGCAATTTATGAAGGCGTCATAATTGATCGGGTTAATCTGGCATTGATTTTCTTAGGTGCGCTAGCCGCTCATATCAGTGTCAATATGCTGAACGAATATTATGATTATAAAACCGGCTTGGACTTGCACACTCAGCGCACCGCTTTTAGCGGTGGCAGCGGAACACTTCCTTCATCCCCCGAATTGGCAGAATCGGTGTTTCTTTGTGGTTTACTGTGTTTAGTTTTTACAGCACTCATCGGACTGTATTTCTTATGGACAATTGGCTGGGGTTTATTGCCGGTGGGTTTATCGGGCATGTTACTGGTGTATTTCTACAGCACCCAAATTATCCGACGACCGCTACTTTGTCTGCTGGCTCCTGGCCTAGGATTTGGGCCATTCATGATTTTAGGAGCCTATTACATATTAATCGGTCATTACAGCATTGCTGTATTGATGACATCATTCATTATGCTGTTTATCGTCAGTAATTTATTGTTATTGAATCAGTTTCCTGATTTGGAACCGGATCGGGCTGTAGGCCGTTTGCATTTGCCAATTTTGGTAGGCAGAAAAAACGCGGCACGGATCTATGTATTATTGTTAGTGATGGCTTATGCATTATTGTTGCTACTTGTTTACCTTAAGCTGCTGCCAATTTACAGTCTGCTAGGGATGTTTACGCTCTTTTTGGGGATACCGGCTGCCATTTTTGTGCTCAGATTTTATGACAACATGGCAAAATTAATACCCGCATTGGGGCTCAACGTTGCATTGACTTTAAGCTTTCCGGTATTAATTTCGATTGGACTGATTTGGCAAAGATAATTAACGCTCTGAATTAACTATCATTGACCTAACCGGGCTTGATGCGGAAGATGAAGCAAATCCTGATTTGCACCGATCTCGATCGTACTCTATTACCAAATGGTAGAGGACCCGAATCACCCAGGGCGAGGGAATCTTTCACCCGACTTGCTTCGCGTCCTGAGGTGACTTTGGTTTATGTCAGCGGCCGGAACCGCGAATTGGTAGAAGACGCAATACAAGAATACGAACTGCCTTTACCTGATTGGGTCATCGGCGATGTCGGCACTACGCTTTACCGAGTTCAAGCTGAGAAATGGCAACATTGGCCTGAGTGGGAACAGGCCATCTCTACCGATTGGCGAGGATTGACGGCGAACGATTTGCGGCCTTTATTTTCAGATATGACGGCTTTACGTTTACAGGAAGAAAGCAAACAAAACCAATACAAACTTAGCTACTATTTAACATTACCAACGGATACCGATGGACTACAACGTGAAATGTTGCTGCGCCTTAACGCTCATAAGGTAGCATCCAGTTTAATCTACAGCGTCGATGAAGCGTCTTCGACAGGACTCCTGGATGTATTACCCGCGCGTGCCACCAAACTTCATGCCGTGGAGTTTTTAATGAGGCTTCAAGAGTTCGATTATACCAATACCGTTTTTGCTGGCGACAGCGGTAACGATTTGCTGGTTCTCGCCAGCGCGATTCCATCCATATTAGTCGGTAATGCCGATAGTGAAATTATCGAACAAGCCCAAAACCAAGCTTTAGAACAGGGAACAATAGCCGCATTGTATCTTGCACAAGGCGGCTTTCTGGGTATGAATGGCAATTACAGTGCCGGGATTTTAGAAGGCATCGCCTATTATCACCCTGAAACCCGACGTTGGATGGAAGAAGACCATCAACAATAACCCTCTTAACCTGGATTCAGATCAGGCAATGCTTTAACATCATGGCTTAAAATAAATCAAGTGTTTTGCTTTTTTCAAAGCTTTATTAAGAATAGTATAAGTATCCCTATCAAATGCGGGTCGACTTGAGCCTAATAAATCCTGCACTTCCGCTTCATTTTTTGCAGTGCCGAAATAACACCAATGATCAATCAGATGCACTTCGTTACCTTCCTTTATACCGATGGGTCCAGTATAAGGCCAGGAAGCCAGCTTTAGTTTATGCAGTGCCTGAAGCAAGCGGGCCGCATGAGCAATCGGCGTTTCCAGACCGATACAGGTTCCTTTACATTTCTTAAGCTGATAGGCAAAACACGGGCGTCCTTTTGAGGTCTTTTCGATACCAAGTTCACTTAAGCATAACTGATTTAGGTCAGCAAGATTTCGCAGTGCTTTTTGAGCATCCCGTTGAGTATGATAAAGACCATAAAGATTATCCTGTACACCAAAATCAAGATCGCTAGCCCAAATTAATACTGGTTTCAGCTGCTCGGCTTGTTGTTGCAATTGCCAAGCGCACAATTCATTCTTGCGGCGCAAACGCTGATTATGGATCGGCTGAAGCGTTTTGATTAAGTTGGCTTCCATCAGCAACGCACCTAGTTCACCACCGGTTTCAATCCAGTCGATGCGGCGTAACTGTTGCGACAAGCTCATTTCCTTGCCATGGCTGTGATCAGCTGAAAAATGCGATAACACCCGCTGTTTAATATTGGTACTTTTACCAATATATAAGGGTAAGTCATTCTCACCATAGAATAGATAAACACCCGGTGAATCGGGTAACTCATCAACCAGGCTTCGATCAATGTGAGAGGGTATGCTGGAACGTCCGACTAATTTTTGCACGGTATCAGCAATAAGTTGAGTCTCCTGGGTAATAAGAAGCTGTTGCCAGAACTGATAAATTAATTGGGCATCACCCAAGGCTCTATGCCTTGCGCTGACAGTCAACGCATGACGTTGAATTAAACTATCCAGATTATGGTGTTTAAAGTCAGGAAACAACGCTCTGGAGAGTTTGACTGTACACAACACCGTCGGTCTAAAGGTAACGCCAACCCGTTTAAACTCGTTCTTTAAAAAACCATAATCAAAACGGGCATTGTGTGCAATAAACAGATAGCCTTCCAGTAGGGTGGCAAGTTCTTCTGCAACGGTTTTAAAAGGCGGCGCATCAACAACCATGGCATTAGTAATACCCGTTAATTGTTCGATAAATACCGGAATACGGGTTTGTGGCTGGAGCAGTTGACTCCATTCCCTAATGCCGTTTTCATCCACCAACACCACCCCAATCTCGGTGATACGATCTACCGTAGCGTTGCTCCCCGTGGTTTCCAGATCAACAAAAGCGAGCTTTGATAGCAAAGTTAAAATATCGCCTCCAATAAACTAAAATGCGGTGTTGAGTGTTTTGTTACTGACACTTAACCTGGGTGAATACAGCGATTATCATCATGCTGTGGATTGTTGACCCAATCACTGACCGGTGTTGCGGTCATCTCTGCATAGGCTTGATTGTTAAGTAGAGTAAAAGCCTGATCTGCATCACAGGTTTTATCCAGCCAATGGTGATATTGATCAACAGGAATAATAACCGGCATTCTATCATGTATCGGCTTCATTAACTCTGTGGCTGCTGTCGTAATAATGGTGCAGGAATAAAGGGTTTTGGTTTCATGTTGCCATTGCTCCCAAAGTCCGGCAAAAGCAAACAGTTGCTGGTCAGTTCTATGAATATGAAAAGCCTGTTTACTGTCCCCTATTTTTGACCACTCGTAAAACCCTGTCGCCGGTATCAAGCAGCGACGATGGTTAAAGGCAGACCGAAACGAAGGTTTCTCACGAAGTGTTTCACTGCGGGCATTAATCAGATGTGAACTATTTTTGCTGTCTTTAGCCCAGGAAGGAACCAATCCCCAAAACAAATTAACGGATTTTTTTGATTGATCGTCAAGCTCGACGATGGTTAATATTTTCTGTGCTGGAGTAATGTTGTAACTGGGCTGAAAACGCACCGGTTGCAGCAATTTAAAATGCTCAACAAGCGCATCCGAACTGGTTACCAGATTATAACGTCCACACATGTTTTTCTGATCGAAACTGGCCCCATCGATTCATAGATCCTCTTTGAATATATCTGATAATTGTTGGGCATCAATAATACGATCAAGCCAACGCTCAATCACCTCCACTGTGGCATTGGAAATTAAACAGGTGATGTCGACAGGTATGTCGCCAAACCGCTTGGACAGTAATCTTTGCAACGCCAACATTTCACCTTCTTGCTTACCTTCTTGTCTGCCTTCTTGTTTACCTTTTAGTTCTCCTTTTAACTCACCTTCTGCGATATAGGCTAATGCCCATTGTTCCAGTCTATCTGCCAACATCACTTTTATCTCCTGTAAATCATCCACTTGGGGTAATAAGATACCGTAGTTTTGCTTTCTCATCAATGTGGCGCGTATCCATAAAGAAAACATGCGCCGTAGATCAGGTCTATCGTCTAACCAATCGATTAACAGGCTTATTAAGCCTTCAATGGTTGCTAAACTATCAGCTTGCTCGAATCTAAAGACGGCGGCTACCAGGTTATTATGACACTTCAGTTTTTGGAGATACTAAAATGCAACTAGCTAATGATATTGGATGCTTCAACTGTTTAGGTTGAGCCAGAATATGCACTTATTGATGTTGTTCGATATATGGCGCAGAATATACATCAAATGATGCTGTATTTGATGTTTTTGTGGAGGGGTTATGCGTACAACAATTAATTTAGATGAAGAATTACTAGCGCATGCACAACGA
>Ga0194062_1000467_pt1 | contig 17010 bp, 21 predicted proteins | sample SepL2225m_MetaG_FD_155481 | JGI IMG/M metagenome (GOLD analysis project Ga0194062, IMG submission 155481) | Anoxic zone freshwater microbial communities from boreal shield lake in IISD Experimental Lakes Area, Ontario, Canada - Sep2016-L224-25m | ecosystem: Environmental > Aquatic > Freshwater >... | reverse complement strand
GCCGCACCATGAGCGCTATTATTTTTGACACCCTACAGTTTGCCAATAAGCTCAAGTCCGTGGGCTTTACGGATGAACAGGCGCAAGTAATAACCGAACTTCAGCGAACCGCAACCGACAACACGTTACAGCAAGCAAGGCATGATTACCACCTAGATGATGTTGCCACCAAGCGAGACCTGAAAGAAATGGAAACGGCACTAAAGCACGACCTAGAAAAAGTTGAAATTAAAATAGAGTTGTTAAGGGCTGATACTGGGCGCTTGATTGCTGAAAGCAGAGCCGACTTAACCCGCTGGATTATTGGAGCAGGATTTTTGCAAACTACTTTGATTATTGGCGTACTACTAAAAATTACACACCTGATATAATCAAACTTAACCGGATAGCCCGACGGGGCGACACAGCAACCGCAAAACATAGCGGGGATGTAGTGCCGATTAATAAAAAGATCGGATAAAAACTTATCTTTACTAACAATTAATTAATTTTTGACAAGAATTAAATATTATAAATTACATGTGTAAGATTATGTTTTACATAGTAAAAGTTATAAATTAATTTCTTTGTATTAAGCTATAAATCATATATTCTAGTGTTTACTAATCATCACTAAGGGTTTAAATATGTCAGCTAAAGTCAACGAATATGCAGAATTATCAATAGACGCAATTAAAAAGAATCTTGAACTACTTAACAAAGAGCGCGTATGTCGATCAGCTCATGGAATAAGCAGTATTTGTCAGTTATTAGGGGTAATACGCAGACACCAAACGGGTGAGGTTCCAATAGAAGATGCTGCATTTCTGGGGGTGTCAGGTGGATTTATCAGCGGTGGACTAGAGTCAGCAATCATGGAGCTTTGCACAACAATAGTTAGTTTAACTGAGCCGGAATTGTGGGAGCAAAACTAAATTAATTTGGACTAACTGATTATTAATCATTATTTAGGCGCTTATGCCATATTGTTTAAAGACTATCAGTGTTAAAGGTGATGTTTTCCAATTGGCGAAAGCATTACCTGATTTGATTATTAAAATGGGGTTGAATAATGGCTAATAAATACCCCGTTGAGATAGATGGTGTAACGGGTGAAGTCGAGAGCCTACCCCCAAAAAAGGGCAAACGCTACAGGGCTAAACTGGACACTTTGCAGGATGTTAAGCATGAAATGGCTAAATTATACCGAGAAGCGAGGTCTGGTATTGTTTACACACAGGATGCAACAAAACTAATGTGGTGCTTACAGGCAATAGGTAAAGTAATCGAGTCAAGCGACCTTGAAAAGAGGATTGAAGCACTAGAGGCTAAAAAGTGAGCAATTTAAGATCAAGAATTAAGGCGCTAGAATCAAATCGACCACATATACAGAGAAAAGATATCGTATTTTTTATTCATGGAGATTTTGACGATAGCGAAATTACAGCCTTTGAATATCGGGAATTAAAAATACTTCGAGTTACTAATGAAGCCGTTGAAGCCTTTAAATATAGAGCGTCAACTTTCTTTTTTGAAAATAATACGGAAATAACTCATTTTGCACGGGCAACCTATTTTAAAAAATTCATAGAATTATAACTAAGGTAGGCAATGATAAATAATATGGCATGTTTCAAAAAAAGGAGATTTAAAGTGGACGCACCAGATAAAATAGTAAATATAAAGAAAGAGGATAATCCTGAATATTCAGGAACCTATACGCGGGAATGGGCGTTGTTTTTTTGCTCAGTAATGGGGAAAACACCTGAGGAAATGTGGGCGTATTTAGAAGAAATTAAAAAGCAAAACAAAGCATACAGTGTTTTGCCACCAGACCAGAACATGCCGGAATGGTACAAAGAAAAGTTCACTGGGCCAGTCGATTCTTTTTCATACGGACTAATGAAGGATGATGGGTGGGTAGGGAATGAAGATCCAGAAAAGCAAGGGCCTAAATAACAAATGTAAAATAATGGCGCGTCTACTTTATAATGAAATTTAACCGGATAGCCCGACGGGGCAACAAGTAAGACTCATTACCTTATTTCCGGTTAATCCCTTCGTAATGATTGCACTTGAATGGAGTGTTTCCTTGATGACTGACCCCGATCATTTCAAAATAGTAAAGAATATACAAGATTCAATAATTGAAGAAATTGAAAAAATAACGGGCGGTAATGATAAGGAATTTTTAAGAATTAGGCGCGCGTTTGGAATTGTTACGGTTAGCCATATAGACAGAGAGGCTAATGAAAAATATTTCTCAACAAAGAATTTTAATTTCTTTGAATCATCTACTGAAGATAAACAACCCAGTCCTTTAGAAGTTCTTTTATCTAGTGCGCTTGCTTTAGCTGATTTTTCTATTCAAAGCCTAACAGACAATAATTTAACTCAAGCCTTTGATGAGCTTCTCATTGCTAATGAGATGTTAGGAGCGGCTAGAGGTTATGATCAGAATAAGGTATTAACTAAAGTTAGGGGGCTTGCTATTCAACAAAAAGCTACTGATAAGCGCCATAAAGAAAACAGGGAAATGAAGGAGCAGGTTATTAAGTATTACAAAGATAATATTGAATTATTCACTAACAAAGGTGATGCGGCTATTAAGATATCTAAAGAGATAGCTCCTGTAAGAGAATCAACCGTTAAGACTTGGTTAAGAAACGTTTAACCTATAGTCTACTGGTAGACTATATTTAAAAATCAATTTATGTGTAGATAATAGTCAACCATGTTCACTACAGCACGAGGAGTGCATCAACATGGTTCAAACGACAACAGCTTTAAAGCCCCAAGCCCCACAATTACCAGAAACCGGATTTGTAAGAATTTGGCAGATCGTAGGTAATAAAAAACAAAACATTCCCGCTTTAATTCCAATAGGCCGCACGTCATTCTTAAATGGCGTGAAGTCTGGTAAATATCCCAAGCCTGTTAAATTAGGCGAACGTACAACAGCATGGAGAGTTGGAGACATCCGCGCCCTTATTGAATCAATGGGGGCTTAATGGGCGCCTTGACACTTCATCACTTGGCGGCTACTATTACCCCACTGTTACCACATGTAACGGTCGGGAATCGCAGCCCGCACAAGGCCACAAAAGGCCACTATAAAACGTGGTTTTTTTGTATCCATCAAAAAACACAACATCATTTTGTTATGTTGGGATGTATTGAGCAACCCCTGAAAAGGTTGGCCGCGCCTTGGCGGTACTGCGACTTGATACATTCCAACGCCCAAAGACTCGCAGTAATGGGCGGAGGTTATCCACTTCTTCAAGGACACCACCATGCAAAATAAACCCGCTTTATCAATCCCTGCTCAAACCGAGCAAGAAATAACCCTAGAAAAAATAACCGCCGACTTTGCACAAGTCTGTTTTGACTATGGCGCATTAATGACGCTTTCAAACATTGGCAAAAATGACCGCTTTAAATGGGCGTCTGAACACGCTAACAAGCTTTCAATAACTCTAATGGCAATGTATCGCCAAAACGAACAGGCATAAAAAAGCCGATTTAACCTACTAGAATTAAATCGGCTCTATGCAATCAGCACCACCAAAACGCAGGGTTATTTTAACTCATGGCGGCGCTGGCTGTATATCCGATTAAGGATATATACATGCAAGAAATTGATAACTTAGTCAGAAATGTGATGCTTGATAACGGCATCACACCACCCCCTGTAATCATTACAGATGGTCATTTACACCGCTTTCCTGATGAGTCTGGAAAGCTTAATAACTATTACACGGTTCATTGTGACGGTAGAGCGGCGGGTATTGCTGGAAGCTGGAAAACAGGCGTTAAGGTCAAGTTTAAAGCCGAGGGAAAATACCCCAAGTTAACCGATCAACAGAAGCTTGATTTTAAGATTGAGCGCCATAGACAGCAGCAAATTAGAAAAGCTGAACAATCAAAACTCCACAATGATGCAGCCCGAAAAGCCGCGTATATCAATCAAAACTCCACCCCCGCAATCATTCATCCATACCTCAATAAAAAGCGCGTCAAGGCGCATGGCTTAAGGATTTACAAAGAGTCTTTAGTGATTCCAGTATTCAATCATGGCGTATTAGTCAGCGTTCAATTGATCGACTCAGAAGGTACTAAGCGATTCTTAAAGGGTAGCAAGCTAAAAGGCTCTTATAGCAATCTAGGCCAATACTTACCGGATAAACCGATTCTGATAACCGAGGGATGGGCAACGGGTGCCAGTCTGTTTGAATCGACGGGTAACTTAATCTATGTAGCCTTTAGTGCTGGCAACTTAAAAGAGGTGGCTCAATATGTCCGGTCTTTACATCCGACGAATCAAATAATCATCATGGGCGATAACGACGAGAGCGGTGTAGGTCAAACAGCAGCCAGAGAAGCAGCATTAGCCATTGGCGGTAAGTACCTGATACCCGATACCACGGGGCATGACTGGAATGATGTTGTTAATAAGGAGATGGCGCCATGAGTGATGATCCAACAAAATTACTAAATGAAAATGCTAACGAGGCTTTAGAAGATGAGAAGGTAACAAATAATTCATGTTACTTTTTAAATTTGAACTCGACCGATTTACATAATCCATTATTAGTGGATTTAAAAGGCCAAAAAGTAAAAAATAAATCTGTATCTATTAATTTTGATGTTACCCATGTTACCGACGTTACCACCAATAACGACGGGGCTTGCAGCGGTAACATGAAAGAAAATATAAATGTTACTCATGTTACCGACTTATTAGAAAACGCTATTGATCCCAACGAAACACCACCGCCAAAAATAGAAAAAGTTGAATTAAAAAGGCCGTGTTATGGCGTTTACGATGACTTTAACGAGTTCGGGAAGGCGGGTGTTTACTATCACAGCATTAAAACCACTAAGGTCGATATAAAGGAAATTAACGATTATATTTGTGATCCATTGCACATAACGGCGGGAAGTTGCGACAGTTCCGATAATAATTATGGGTTAATGCTCAATTTCAAAAATCAGAGCGGTCGGTGGGTTGTCTGGTTAATGCCTTTAGAAATGCTTTCAGGCGGTTGTGATGAATTACGGGCCGAACTCCTCAAGCGTGGGTTAAGAATAGATCATCATAAGCGAAACATGCTACCCAGTTACTTACAGTCACAGAGACCACAAAAGCGGCTAGAGTGCGCCTTAAAAGTTGGCTGGCATGGTGATGTATTTGTATTACCCGATAGAGTGATCGGAGATCGTGATGATGTATTCTTTCAGTCAGATCATGCAGTAACCGCCGAATATTGCCAACGTGGCACGCTTAAGCAATGGCAAGATAATGTTTCAAAATATTGTACTGGCAACCCGTTATTAATATTTCAGGTTAGTACAAGTTTTGCTGGTGCATTGCTGAAAAAATGCCATATTGATTATGCTGGCTTTCATGTTTTCGGCCCGTCGTCGTGCGGTAAATCAACAGGACATAAAGGAGCTGGTTCTGTTTTTGGTGGTGAAGGCTTTAGAAAATCATGGAAGGCGACAGGTAACGGACTGGAAGCCGTTGCCGTTATCCATAATGATGGCTTACTGGCATTAGATGAATTAGGAGATTCAGACGCGCGGGAAGTTAATCAAATTATTTACATGTTAGGCAATGGCACGGGAAAACAACGGGCCAATGTAAAGGGAACAGCACGACAGGCCCATAAATGGCGCATTGTTCTGTTATCCAATGGTGAAAAAACCTTAAAGAGTCACTTTCAAGAAAAGGGCTTAGCGGTTAAAGCAGGTCAAGAGCTTCGATTATTGGAGATTCTTGTTTTTGGTCAATATGGTTCTTTCGATGAATTGCACGGGATGAAAGACGGGCGTTTGTTTTCCGATACCTTGCAAAAAAACACGGCTGATTATTACGGATCGGCGGGCATTGCTTATCTGGAGAAGTTAGTTAATGACACCCAAGACTTAGGGGAGTTACTTAATAGATCCATTCAGAACTTTATTACTGATGATATGGAACCCCAAGAAAAAAGAGCGGCTAGAGCGTTCGCCTTAGTTGCTTTAGCGGGTGAATTGTCAACAAGCTACGGCATAACCAGATGGAAAGAGGGAGATGCTCTTAAATCGGCTTTAACTTGTTTTCAACAATGGCGCAATCATAGAGGGGTTGGCTCTACCGAAGATAGGGTTATTCTGGAAGCGGTCAGAGATTTTATAAACAGGTATGGTGATTCTAAATTCATTTCAATTACTAGCAGTGGAATCACTAATGATGGCATCAACAACAGCACCGCTAAAGCGGGTTGGTATGAAGATGAATACGAAAAGGATAGGGTTTATCACTTTACGGGTACAGGCTTAAGAGATGCGACCACAGGCCATGATTTTAAAATGGTCAGAGATATATTGGTTAAATCTGGCTGGTTACTTGGTACCGAATCGAAAGGAAAAAAAATAAGCGGTAAAAATGAGCGTGTTTATTCAGTTACCCCAAAAGAAGGCGGTGAACTATGAGCTTAACTGATTTATTTGATTCCGGTAACATGGGTAACATTTCTAAAAATAACAATGTTACCGCTCTAGGCCACGCCACACAAGGTGGTAACGTCGGTAACACCGGTAACACGGAAAATAATAGTAATGAAGTGAAAATCACAGTTCTTTGCTACAGTCCGAGCGGTCTAGTTTATGAGATAGAAGCGCAAAACTTAGAACATGCTCAGTTCTTAAGGTGTATGAACCCTGAAAGAGCGGTGTATTTATGAAAGCGACTCTATCAGACAAGTATCATTTAACTGATTTATCCAGATCAGAAGCAAATGAGATTAAAAAATCATTAACCTTTAGCAACCCCAAGTTCAATGAAGCCATTAAGTTTAATCGTTCGACTTGGAATACACCCAGAACCCTTGAACTATTCGAGGAAGTAGACGCGGGGCTGATTGTTCCGAGGGGCTTTAAGATTCCAGTAAGTGCCATTGTAAAAGATGACACCAACAGCAACCCCGTAGAGATACCCAGTATTATTAAGCCTAGACTGTATCAGGAACGGGTAATTCGTTTAGCCTTTACTTATGGTGGCGGGGTTGTGGTTGCGCCTACAGGATCAGGAAAAACGACTATGGCCATAGAGTTGGCTTCAAGACTGGGAGAACGATGCTTGATACTGGTTAAGTCATTAGACTTGGCTAAGCAATGGCAGGGAGCTATAAAACAATTTACTGGCTTAGAGTGCGGTCTGATTGGTGGCGGTAAATTTGTCGAAGGTAAAGAGTTTACAGTGGGGTTAGTGCAATCACTGGTTAAGCTGGATGAAAGCCTTGATTACGGTTTGGTGATCGTGGACGAGTGCCACAATGTACCCGCCGCTCAAGCCTATCAAGTGATTAATCGACAAAAGGCAAGATACAGATACGGCTTAAGCGCCACACCGGAAAGACGGGATAATTTAGAGTTTATGATTTATGCCGCACTTGGTGAAGTTGTCGCCAAAGTGGAAACCTCAGAAGTCGAGGGCGCTGTATTACCCGTGCTAGTGTCTACGCTTCACTATAACTTTATGGGCAATCCTGAAAGCTGGACGCAATTCATTAATCAATTAGGTGAAGATGAAGAAAGAAATCAAATGCTAGTCAGCAAAGCGATTAAATCCAGTCGAGTAGTAGGAACCGCCATGTTAACCGGAACAATCGCACACGCTGAAAGGTTGCACAGCTTAGCCATTGGTTATGGGGTTCAATCCCTACTCTTACATGGTCAGCTACCCAAGAAAGAACGCGATCAAGGCATGTTAGACGCGCCTAATCATCAATTAATAATAGGTACACTGGCTTTATTATCCGAGGGTATAGACTGGCCTCACATTGGAGCCGTGATATTCGCCGCTCCTGTAAGTGCAGAAATTGACAGGGATACCCCAACGGCAACACGACTTATTCAATCTATAGGGCGTGGGCGTAGACCGTTCAAGGGCAAAACTAGAACAATGGTGTTAGATATTATTGATAATCATCCGTTCGGGAAGTCGGCTTATTACAAGCGGTCTAAAATCTATTTGCAGATGGGCTTTACTATTAAGCCGATGGAGCGTTAAAACATCACAAAACCAGACATTCAAAATAAAAACCATAGCAAAGCTTATTTTTCGGAGCTATAAAAAGGGGCTGGTTGATACTAGCCTTTTTTATGTCTGAAATTTTGGCAAGTGTTGCGGATGTTTCTATTAATGAAGGCAGAGGTTGCCGGTGAATTTTAAATTGATACAAAACGTCAATAGAATAAAAAAGTTATCCCATACGTTATCCCATGGAGGGAAAAATCAAGTTTTTATAAATTCTATAATTTGTAAGTTATTGATTAAATTGGTCGGGACGATAGGATTTGAACCTACGACCCCTTGTCCCCCAGACAAGTGCGCTACCAAGCTGCGCTACGCCCCGACATTGATCTTCATAAACTACTTATTCCTGTAGAGTAAGCATTATACTACAGAAACGACGGGATTGCGCTTTTCTATTTTAGTAAATCTGATATATCTTCAAGATCAGCAACCATTTGGCATATCAATTGCTGACAATGACTTATACCTTCTTTAGATTCACTCGCCATGTGGGCTCTAGCACCACCAATAGTATACCCTTGCTCATACAACAAATCCCTTATCTGTCGAATTAATAACACCTCATGGCGTTGATAATAACGACGATTACCACGTCTTTTTGAAGGACTCAGCTCAGTAAATTCTTGTTCCCAATATCGCAACACATGTGGCTTAACCCCACATAAGTCACTCACTTCACCTATGGTAAAGTAGCGCTTATCTGGCATTACTGGCTGTTCATTATTATTGCTCTGCTCCAACATACGCTTCTACCCGAGCCTTAAGTTTTTGTCCGGATCTAAATGTTACCACACGCCTTGCCGTAATGGGAATCTCTTCTCCAGTTTTTGGATTCCGTCCAGGACGACTTGTTTTGTCCCGTAGTTCGAATTTACCAAACCCAGATAGTTTTACCTGCTTTCCCTGTTCTAACGAAGCTTTAATTTCTTCAAAAAAAACTTCTACCAATTCTTTTGCTTCTCTTTTGTTTAAGCCCAATTCTTCAAACAATTTCTCAGCAAAATCCGCTTTTGTTAATGCCATAAATCAATCCCTCAGTTTTGCATTCTTTTCTTTGGCCAATAAAGTTAACAGTCTGTTAACGATAGCGTCAATTTCAGTTTCTGTTAGTGTTTGTGTCTCATCTTGCATGAATAAACTTAAGGCTATACTTTTATAACCTTCGCCAATACCTTTACCACGATAGAGGTCGAAAATAATAACGTCTTGTAATTTAGGTTCCGAACTACTCTGAATGCAATTAATTATCTCACTTGCGGAAATTTCTTCATGTACGATCAAGGCCAAATCCCGACGTACTGATGGATATTTAGAAAGTGATTTAAAAACGGGAATACGCTTATTAAGTAATAAGTTTTGATCTACCTCAAAAAGAAATACTTGGCTATCAAAACCTAATTGCCTTTCTAAATGCGGATGCAACATACCCAACCAGCCAATTTTATTTCCGTCTTCCGATAAGATCTCAGCAGTTTGACCGGGGTGTAAAGTCGAATGTGAGTTCGCTACATACTTTACCGTGCAACCTGTTAATCCGAAGATCGCTTCCAAGTCAGACTTAATATCAAAGAAATCAACTTTACGTGCTTTTGCACCCCATTGTTCTGTATAGATATCACCTATAGCCAAACCCGCAAGCATTTTTTGTTGATGCGTTACTTCGTCAATTTTTAAAAAACGAAGTCCAGTTTCAAATAACCTGACTCGATGATGCTGACGATTAGTATTGTGAAGCGCTGCTTTCAGTAAACCACACCAAAGCGTTGTTCTCATTATAGACAATTCAGAAGAAATCGGATTCTTTAAGCGAATAGCCTCAATACCTGGCGCCACCGCCTGTTGAATATCCTCATCAACAAAACTATAGGTAACAGCTTCTTGATAACCACGATCAACCAATAGGTCTTTAACGCGATCTATTTCCAGCAGACCTTCTGATACAGAACTCAACTCTGAGCGCATCAAAAGACTACTGCTAGGAAGATTATTATAACCATACACGCGGGCTATTTCTTCAATCAAGTCAGCCTCTATGGCGATATCAAAACGAAAACCCGGAGGTGTAATTTTCCAACCATCATCTTGAGTTTCGACAACCATACCCAAGCGTTGAAAAATATCTAACACCTGTTCATTGGTTAAGGTAATTCCAAGCGTTTTTTCGATACGTATTGGTCTTAAAAAAACCGGATTACGTTTTGGCAATTCATCAGCTGTCGTGACTTCTGTCACGGGACCAGCAACACCTCCCGCAATATCAACAATCAACTGAGTTGCACGCTCAATAGCACGAACTTGTAGAGTTGCATCTACACCACGCTCAAAACGATGCGAAGAATCAGTATGTAAGCCAAATCGTCGCGCTTTACCCGCAATCGCTTGAGGAGCAAAAAACGCACACTCTAAAAATATAGCTTGAGTATCATCAGAAACAGCTGAAAAACTACCTCCCATCACACCAGCGAGAGCGAGAGGTTGGTGTTCATCTGCAATTACCAAGGCTTCATTATCTAATTTAATCACTTCATTATTTAACAAACTTAAAAACTCGTCTGTCTTGGCATAACGAACAGTGATGTTACCTGATAGCTTTTCAGCATCAAAAGCATGTAACGGCTGACCTAATTCCAATAAAACATAATTGGTAACGTCAACCAAAGGACCTAAACTTCTTAAGCCCGAACGACGTAGGCGCTCTTGCATCCATAACGGCGTTTCTGCAATAGCATTAACACCTTTAATTAAACGCCCCAAATAACGTGGACATGCCTCAGTTGCCTCGACAGATACTTTTAAGGTTTCAGCGTGTCCAATCGCAGTCGGCTGCACGGATGTAGTTGACCAATCCAATCCATTCAATAATGCAACTTCACGCGCCAAACCTTCTACGCTTAAACAGTCCGCTCTATTAGGTGTTAAATCAACTTCAATAATCGAATCATTCAGTGATAAATAATCACGAATATCAACACCCACCGGAGCATCATCAGCCAATTCCATCAAACCATGAGCATCGGCGGCTAAACCCAGTTCCTTTTCAGAGCACAACATACCAAAGGATTCTTGACCACGTAATTTAGATTTTTTTATTTTAAAATCACCTGGCAAAACAGCACCACAAAGTGCCGCAGGAATCTTTAATCCCACGCGTACGTTGCTTGCACCACAGACGATTTGTAAAGGCTCTGCTACTCCAACATTAACCTGACAAACACGCAGGCGATCTGCATCCGGATGTTGCTGCATTGCCAATACTTCGCCAACCACAACACCACTAAATTGTGCCGCAGCAGGCTCAACAGAACCCACTTCCAAACCTGCCATCGTTAATTGCTCAACCAGTTTTTCTGTGCTGATGTCTGGGTTTACATACGACCTTAACCAGGCCTCACTAATTTGCATGATTCAAGTATTCCTGTGTTACGACAACTTAGTTAAATTGCTCTAAAAATTTAAGATCATTTTCGAAAAACAATCTTAAATCATTAATTCCATAGCGCAGCATAGCAAGACGCTCTACGCCCATACCAAACGCAAAACCACTGTATTGCTCACTATCGATATTAACTGCTTTAAAAACCTCGGGATGAATCATTCCGCAACCCATCACCTCTAACCATCCAGTTTGGCTACAAACCCGACAGCCGTGGCCATCACACATCACGCACTCGATATCAACTTCAGCAGAGGGTTCAGTAAAAGGAAAGTAAGAGGGTCTAAAGCGTACTTGTATATCTTTCTCGAAAAATGCGCGCAAGAATTCATAAACCACACCTTTTAAGTCAGCAAAGCTTACATCCGTATCGACTAAAAAGCCTTCGACCTGATGAAACATTGGGGTATGGGTAATATCTGAATCACAACGATAAACACGGCCCGGAGCAATCACTTTTAAAGGTGGCTTTTCGGATTCCATAACTCTGATTTGAACCGGTGAAGTATGCGTTCTTAAAACGGTATGTGCATCAAAGTAAAAGGTATCATGCATCGCTCGCGCTGGATGATGCGCAGGGATATTAAGTGCTTCGAAATTGTGATAATCATCTTCAATTTCAGGACCTTCAACGACTTTGAATCCGACACTCGCAAAGATCTTGGAAATTCGTCGCAGTGTGGTTGTCACTGGGTGTAATCGACCCACTACCTGACCACGGCCTGACAAAGTAACATCGATACTTTCAGAAGCTAATCTTGATGCAAGAGCAGCAGCCTCCAAGTTATCTTTGCTAATTTCTAGCTGATGCTGAAACTGGTCTTTAGCTTGATTAATGATTTGGCCAACTGATCGCCGTTGCTCGGGATCTAAGTTACCTAGTTCTTTCATCTGTAAGGTAAATAATCCTTTTTTACCCAGATAATGAACACGCACCTTATCTAGTTCAATAAGGTCTTTAACTGCTGCAAGCTCTTGTAATGCCTGCGCGAGAATCTCTTCAAGGATAGCCGACACTGCACTGCTCGCTTATGTTAGGGATGGGTGAATTTGAAAACTGACTACAGGAAACCCTGAACAACCCATCTCCGAAGAGATGGGTTGAGGTATTACTTAAGAAACAGGACTTTGATTGGCTTTAGCTATTTCAGCAATTTTTCCAAACGATTCAATGTCTCTAACAGCGATATCAGCCAAGACCTTACGATCGATTTTGACATTCGCTTTAGTTAAGCCATTAATCAAACGACTGTATGAAATTCCATACAAACGAGCAGCCGCATTAATACGAACAATCCACAAAGCACGGAATTGACGTTTTTTCTGCTTACGGTCGCGGTAAGCATATTGACCTGCTTTAATAACTGCTTGTTTAGCAACGCGATAAACTCGACTACGGGCACCGTAGTAGCCTTTCGCTTGCTTTAAAACTTTTTTATGTCTTGCTCTGGCTGTTACACCACGTTTAACTCTAGGCATTCTTAATCTCCTATCAACTGTATGGCATCATACGTATAGCCATACGTACATCTGATGGATGAATAGTTGCGGGTGAGCGTAACTGTCTTTTTCTCTTAGTAGACTTCTTGGTCAAAATATGACGGCGATGTGATTGTCCACATTTAAAACCGCCGTTGCCAGTGCGTCTAAAACGCTTGGCAGCACCACGGTTAGTTTTTATCTTTGGCATTTGTTTGCTCCAATAATATAAAATAAAAATCCCTGAGATATAACCCAACAAGGCAAAATGCATGGCCCTAAAGAATTACAAGCATCACAATCAGTAATGCTCTAAACAGCAAATCCTCTGCTGTTAACTATGAAAACATATTAATATGTCCTCACAGAATTGCATCCCACAATAAAGTAGTGATGTAATCAGTTAGATTATTTTTTCTTCTTAGGTGACATAACCATTATCATTTGACGACCTTCCATTTTTGGAAACTGTTCAACAATGGCTATTTCTTCCAAGTCTTTTTCGATACGTTTTAACAAATCCATGCCGATTTCGCGATGAGCCATTTCACGCCCACGATAACGAACGGTGACTTTGGTTTTATCACCTTCATTAAGGAACTTAGTTAAACTACGGAGCTTAACCTGATAATCACCCTCGTCAGTGCCAGGTCTAAATTTAATTTCTTTGACCTGAATTTGCTTTTGTTTCTTTTTGGCAACCTGAAGCTTTTTATTAAGCTCAAACTGGTATTTGCCGTAGTTCATTATCTTACAAACCGGGGGATCCGCGTTTGGTGATATTTCTACTAAATCCAAGTCTGCCGCATATGCAATCTGTTTGGCTTCATCCAATGAGATAATACCTAATGCTTCACCCTCTGCCCCTGTAACCCTCACCCGTCTAGCGGTGATAAAATCATTCAGGCGCGTTTCATCTTTTTTAGCAGCGATACCCTAATCCTCCAATAAATACTATAATTTTCGATCCGCAATCTCTTGCTTAATACGCTCGGCAAAATCACCGATTGAAAGACTACCTAGATCTTCACCTTTTTGTGTACGCACTGTAATATTTTGTTGTTCTAATTCTTTATCACCGACAATTACCAAATACGGTATTCGTTGCATTGAGTGCTCGCGAATTTTAAACCCGATCTTCTCATTTCTCAAGTCAATTTTTACCCTAAAACCTTGTTGCTCTAGTGTCTTCATGATTTGAGAGGCATAATCAGCATGACGATCAGCTATATCAAGCACCATGATTTGCACAGGCGCCAACCAAACAGGGAAGGTACCAGCATATTGCTCAATCAGAATTCCAATGAATCTTTCCAAGGAACCTAATATGGCACGATGCAACATAACTGGAACTTGCTTTGAGCCATCTTCAGCAATATAGGTTGCACCGAGTCGACCTGGCATAGAAAAATCAACCTGGATTGTGCCACATTGCCAGACACGTCCGATACAATCTTTCAATGAGAATTCAATTTTAGGACCATAAAAAGCACCTTCACCTGGCTGCAGATCCCACTTTAAACCCTTATTATCTAATGCCAAAGCCAATGCTGTTTCTGCTTTATCCCAGACCGAATCATCACCGACACGGTTTTCAGGGCGAGTCGATAACTTCATAATAACTTCTTCGAAACCGAATTCACTGTATATTGAAAACAACATATCAATAAACGTCGATACTTCGTCTTGAATCTGCCCTTCTGTACAGAAGATGTGGGCATCATCCTGAACAAAGTTTCTAACCCGCATCAAGCCGTGTAACGTACCTGATGGCTCATTCCGGTGACATGAACCAAACTCTGCAATACGGATAGGCAGATCACGATAACTCTTAATGCCCTGGTTATAAATCTGAACATGACAGGGACAATTCATCGGCTTGATAGCATAGTCACGACTTTCTGAATGCGTTGTAAAAATCATCGCACCAAACTTATCCCAGTGCCCAGATTTTTCCCAAAGAGAACGATCTACAAGTTGGGGAGTTTTAACCTCACCATACCCATTAACCCGTAATTTTTCACGAATATATTGTTCTATTTGTTGATAAATGACCCAGCCCTTTTCATGCCAGAACACCATCCCTGGCGCTTCTTCCTGGATATGAAAATAATCAAAGGTTTTTGCCAATTTACGGTGATCACGCTTTTCAGCTTCTTCCAAACGATGCAAATAAGCCTGTAATTCCTTTTTATCGCCCCAAGCTGTCCCGTAGATACGTTGAAGCATTTCATTGTCAGAATTACCTCGCCAATAAGCGCCGGCAATCTTCATTAATTTAAAGCTACCTAACTTTCCAGTGCTTGGGACATGAGGCCCACGGCAAAGATCTGTAAAGCCACCTTGCTGATAAAGTGATAAATCCTGATCCGCTGGAATTGACTCAATCAATTCAGCTTTATAACGCTCACCCAAACTTTTGAACAAATCTACTGCGGCGTCTCTGCTTAAGACTGAACGATTAATAACGTGGTCTTCCACAACCAACTGCTGCATTCTGGCTTCAATTGATTTAAGGTCATCGGGAGTAAATGGTCTTTCATATGAAAAATCGTAGTAAAAACCGTTTTCTATAACCGGACCAATGGTTACTTGAGCTTCAGGAAATAATTGCTTTACTGCCTGAGCTAACAAATGCGCAGTAGAATGGCGGATAACATCAACGCCATCATCATCTTTTACAGTAATTATTTGCAATGAAACATCTTGATCAATCAATGTACTGGCATCAACCAAAACATCGTTAACACGTCCTGCCAAGGTAGCTTTAGCCAATCCTGTGCCTATGGATCGGGCAACATCCATTACTGTTACAGCATGGTCAAACTCACGACTAGAGCCATCAGGAAGAGTAATTACTGGCATTTTAATATGTTTTTAGTTGCTACAATAAAAAAAGCACCGCTTAAGCAGTGCTTTAATGTCTGGTAGGCACGATTGGACTCGAACCAACGACCCCCACCATGTCAAGGTGGTGCTCTAACCAACTGAGCTACGCGCCTGAAGTTTAAGATAACTTCAATAGCCGATTATTATACCAATAGATTCAAGTTAAGCAACCCTTAAATTATTTAACGCTACATACAGATTCAAAAGGAAGAATCTGAAACAGCTAAGCCAATAACTTACTATCTTTTTCTAGGCACATGACCCTTGCCAGGCTCTAACTTTGCTTTTACAGCAACCGGCTCATTACGCTCCAAACCCGCAAACTCAAATAACAAATCCAATTCTTTTTCCGTTAGTTCATAAAAAGTGCCAGTCTTTAAGCGCTCTGGCAACACCACCGGCCCATAACGAACCCGCATGAGTCGACTAACTACCACTTCTTGAGATTCCCATAAGCGCCTCACCAAACGATTACGCCCTTCACTAACAATAACGTTATACCATTTGTTAGCGCCCTCACCACCAAAGAAATGAATCTCGTCAAATTTTGCTTTACCATCTTCTAGCTCGACACCTTCCTTTAATTTTTCTAAAGTTGCTTCAGAAACCTCGCCTAATATTCGCACTGCATATTCGCGCTCAACTTGAGTAGACGGATGCATTAACTTATTCGCTAACTCACCATTATTAGTGACTAATAAGAGTCCCGAAGTATTGATATCCAAACGACCCACTGAAATCCATCGAGCCGTTATCAAAGAAGGCAACTGCGTAAAGACAACGGGTCGCCCCTCAGGATCCCGACGCGTAACGACCTCTCCCGTAGGCTTATGATAAAGCAATACCCGGGTTGGCTGGATTGCAAACTTTTCCCAATGAATCACTCGGTCATTAAGCTGTAAAAAATCACCCGCTTTTAGACGATCTCCCAACTTAACCAACTCTCCATTTAATTTAAATCGCCCCTCATCGATCCAGCGCTCAATTTCTCTTCTAGAACCAACACCACCCCGCGATAAAACCTTTTGAATCCGTTCTCCCTGACCATCCACCTGAGGGCTATTAGCTTTTTTAACAGGATTAGCAGGGCTTGAATGCTTTGGAGCAACTGATGATTGCTTATGATCGGCATCTTTAGAGGTAATTC
>Ga0194062_1000465_pt1 | contig 17036 bp, 12 predicted proteins | sample SepL2225m_MetaG_FD_155481 | JGI IMG/M metagenome (GOLD analysis project Ga0194062, IMG submission 155481) | Anoxic zone freshwater microbial communities from boreal shield lake in IISD Experimental Lakes Area, Ontario, Canada - Sep2016-L224-25m | ecosystem: Environmental > Aquatic > Freshwater >... | reverse complement strand
CTTCCATTGAATTGATACCCCTGACCTTCCCTTCTTTCAGCAGGAACAGTCCGCTGTTAGTTCCAACCCAGATCCCGCCTTCGGAATCCCTGTAAAGTGAAAGTATGTTCTGGCTGAATGTTTTGCTGAAAGCCTCGTAATGGCTGATCTTTCCTTCTCTGAAGATGTTGATGCCTCCGCCGTTCGTACCAACCAGGAGGTTTCCTACGGCATCAAAACAAAGCGAGCGGATGTCGTTATGAGTTAAGCCGTCGCGGGTGGAATAGACTTTGACAATCCCGTTTTTCAGATGACATAAGCCGAACCGTGTACCTATCCAAAGTGAAGAATCACGATCTGAAATCAGGGTCTGGATGAAAGTGTTTGGCAGGCCGTTCTTGTTGGTGATGAAGTTCATCTGACCATCGAACGCCAGGTGCCCGAGCCCGATGCCATCGGTCCCGAACCAAAGCCCTTTGCCAGGATCGTCGGCCAGTGAAAGTACACATTTAATCCAGTTCAGCTCCCGGTCAAACAAACGGCTGAACCGGAGCTTTTTATAACTGAGGATATCGCCATGGTAAAACCCTGCGACCATAGAAGAATCGCGGAAGATATAAAGACTTTGTACATCTTTGTCGGCGAAAGCAGAGGTGTTCGAGGGGTCGAAAGTAAAAAAACTGTTGCCGTCGAATCTCACCAGGCCTTCTTCCGTGGCAAGCCAGATGAATCCGTCGGGGGTCTGGGCGATGGCACGGATGCTGTTCACGGGCAGACCGTTGTCGCTGGTCCAGCTGCGTATGCTGTAATTCTTCTTCAGGCTGGATTCTGCGGCTGCTGCAGACGTAAATAGCAAAAGGTACAGTATGCAGGTTGCAAGTTGCTTCATGCTCGCGGATGTCGATGTAAATGTAGTAATAATATCTGTTATCAGATATCCGCTATTTCGCTAGTTATTCGCACCAAATGCTTATTTCAATTGCGTGCTCATTTTGGCTTCGCCAAACGCTACTTCGCTATTTCGCTTTTTCGCTACTTAATTTGCAGATTTCTACAGGAAAGGTCTTATCTTTGCCACACACAATAGAATACGATGGACCCTTACCCGGCGAAAAAAAAGATAGTAATCATCCCTTAGTCCGAGAGGGTATCTGCCTCGCTGCAGCTGCATCTTCCGGATTACTGTAACGCATGGAGGATGTATCAATGACATCACAAACCACATTTTATTTCAGCCAGTTTGCCGGCCGTATGTTTTTCGATCCGGTTGGCGAACCCCTGGGAAAGATCAGGGATCTTTTAATCGATGTGCGCGCATGGTCGGTTGAATCTATAGAACCCCTGCGACCACGGGTGATAGCGATTAAAGTGAAACAGGGGAAGGACCTCCGATCTTACGAATTCAATAATTTTGAGATCCGGAAATACAAAGGAAAATTGCAGCTGATCTGCAGGGACCTGAAAGAAATGGACACCAGTTCCCTGCATAACTGTATCTGGCTGAACGAAAACATACTCGATAAACAGATCGTCGACCTGGAAGGCCGCAAACTGGTGAGGGTAAATGATGTTAGAATGGTGATGGTCCCGTCGGGAACCTATGCATTGGCTGTCGATGTGGGGGTTGAAGGACTCCTCCGGCGTTTGGGGGTGCTCAGGTCCATTGGATCGTTTGTTGACAGCATGGGTATGGACCTCCCTTCAAAAATGATACTCTGGGATGATATTGAAGCGGTCGATTTCTCAAAATCAAGCATCAAGCTGTCCAAGACCTCATCTAAGCTAAACACCCTGCATCCATCAGACCTGGCCGATATCATCGAAGACCTCGATAAGGCATCACGGGCCTACGTTTTCTCGACTCTTGACGACGAAAAAGCCGCCGACGTACTTGAGGAACTGGAACCGGAAGTCCAGGCACATATCGTCGAAAGCCTGCCGGTTCAAAAGGTTGCCGATGTATTCGAGAAAATGCCGGCCGATGAGGTTGCCGACATCATGGATGAACTGGGTGTGAAAAAAGCCGAGGAACTTCTCAACGAAATGGAGCATCAAAGCTCAATGGAGGTGAGAGAGCTTCTCGAATATGCCGATAAGGTAGTCGGTTCCATCATGAGCACCGATTACATGACCTTTAGCGCTGACCTTACAGTGGAGGAGACTTTCAGGGCCCTGCGCAAGGAAAAACCCGAACCATCATATATCTATTCCATTTTTGTGGTTGACAAAAAAGACAAACTCATTTCGTCCATTTCTCTGGGCGAACTGGTGATCTCAGATCCACTTCTGACCCTTGCACAGATCATGAAATCCAATCCTGTCACGGTGTTCGACGATGATGACATTGATTCCCTGGCCGAAAAAGTTTCGAAATACAACCTCCTTGCGATTCCTGTGATCAACCGTTCGCAGGAGATGGAAGGAGTGGTGGTGATCGAAGATATAGTGGAAGACTTGCTCGATAAGCGTAAAACAAAGTAGAATCAGGGAAATGAAAACAATAAACTTTCGTCGTTCTTGGTGGAAAAGGCTGGCCCTTTTCTTTGCTATCCTTGGTCCGGGCATCATCACAGGCAGCGTCGACAACGACGCAGGCGGGATCACCACATACTCTGTCGCGGGTGCGCTCTATGGCTATCAACTTATCTGGACACTTATCCCGGCCTTTATCGTATTGGTCGTGGTGCAGGAAATGAATGCCCGTATGGGAATTGTCACCGGTAAAGGTCTTGCTGATCTCATCCGTGAAAGCGCCGGGGTGAAGATCACTTTTTTTATTTTCGCCGGATTGCTGATTGCTGATATCGGGAATACAACCACTGAATTTGCCGGTGTTGCCGGATCGATGGAAATTTTCGGTATATCAAAGTATATATCCGTCCCCTTATCCGCCCTCATGGTTTGGTTCCTGGTGGTGAAAGGCAGTTACTCCATTGCCGAGCGGGTCTTCCTCCTCTTCAGCGCTTCCCTTCTTGTGTATGTGGTTTCGGCCTTGCTCGGAAAACCCGATTGGCATGAGATAGGGCAATCGGTCATCCACCCGTCCATGGACATGAATTCCAAATCGGTAGCCTTGGTGATTGGCGTAATTGGTACTACCATCGCACCCTGGATGCAGTTTTACATGCAATCGTCGGTCATTGAAAAAGGACTTAAGATGAAGGATTACGGGTATACGCTGCTGGATATCGTGATCGGTTGTATCGTCACTGTTGTCGTCGCTTTCTTCATTATCGTAGCCTGCGCTTCGACCTTGCATGTGAAGGGCATTGTCATCAACGAAGCCAAGGATGCCGCAATGGCGCTCGAACCCCTGGCCGGCAAGCTTTCACATATTCTTTTCGCCTTCGGACTTTATGTAGCTTCAATTTTTTCGGCTACAATACTCCCGATCGCCACTTCTTTCTATGTTTGCGAAGCATTCGGATTTGAAGCAGGCATCGACAAGAAGTGGAAGGAAGCCCCGGAATTTTACTTTCTGTATACGATGATCATTACTATAGGAACCATCATCATACTAATGCCGAACGCCCCCCTGATCAAAATCTCAATCTATTCTCAGGTTCTGAACGGGATCTTCCTGCCGGTGGTACTGGTATGTATGATGCTGCTGGTAAACAATAAAAAGATCATGGGCGAGCATGTGAACGGGACCTGGAACAACATCATCGGCTGGGGTGCCGTTGGAATTCTTATCGCACTTTCGCTATCGCTGCTGGTGATGCCGCTGTTTACTTGAATTACTTTTTGATGTCTTTCCAGCGGAACGTGGCGATCATATGCTGAATGTCTTCTTCCAGAAAACCGATCACAGGCTGCAGGGAATCGTTGTTGGGGACGAGGTTGAAGTAAAGGGCGCCGCGCACGAACTTCGCTACACTGTCGGTAAGATAAAACTGGTATGTGGATGCCGCATCCGAACCTTTGATGTCAAAAACCAAACCGTACAACTTGTTGGCCTGATCGATATATTCCCTCTGCTGGATGGCATTCGCCTTTGGAATATGCTTGTTCACAAGAGTGCGGGAATCATCAAGATATTGTTTAAGGTTATCATGGATAATCTTGTAACTGAAGTGCAGCTGAGCATTGAACGGCTTGTATACAATGTTGAACCAGTAAGGCTCGTTCAAGCGTGAACTGTCTCTCACGATCTTAGCGTAAACAGGGTATTCAAATGTGAAAGGAAATGTAGTGTCGAACTTCTGGTATGCCTTCTGTGGAAGGTCGATCCTGAAATACCCCCTGGGCTTCGGAGTGAAGTCGGAGTTGCAGGCTGCCAGAGCTACGATGAGAAGTATGAGAAGGATGAGTTTCATAAGTTAAGTAGCGAGGTAGCGAAGTAGCGAGGTAGCGAAATATTATTTCGCTACCTCACCATTTCACTATTTAAAATGGAAGATCATCTTCGGGAGTAGGCGGAATGAACGATTCTTCTTTGTCGGCCGGCATCGGCGCACTGCCGTCCTCACGACGGGCACCGCCACCACCGCCAAGCATCTGCAGAACATCGCCCATGATCTCGTAAATGAACTTCTTCACCCCGTCCTTATCCTGGTATTCCCTTCTGCGTATACGCCCTTCCACGTATACGGTATTACCCTTCTTCAGGTAGTTCTCGGCCACTTCGGCCAGCCCTCGCCAAAGAATGATATTATGCCACTCGGTATGGGACGCCTTTTCGCCGTCTTTTCCCTTGTACTGTTCGGTTGTCGCGAGAGAAAAACTTGCCTTTTTAACTCCGTTATCGAACCTCTGAATCTCAGGATCCCTCCCGAGATTTCCTACCAAAATCACTTTGTTGATTCCAGTTGCCATAATTTAAAATTTTAAGTGAAACAAAAGTACTCTTTTTCTTACTTAATCCGCCAAGCTGCCAAAAGTGATAGGGCTGGGGGTGTTTTTTTTCGATCTTTGCAAAAACAAAATTTGTTTGAAAAGATTCATACAACCATTTTAAACCATTAACGGTCTTATTCAGAAGCCCGGCATACTCTAAATCAGCCTTATGAAAAACTTCTTTATCCTTCTTGTATTTCTGGTCCTTTCAGCGATCTTAAACGCTCAGACTTACCAGCAGGTTAATGTTCATGCGGCTCCGGAAAGCATCAGAGTCATAGCCTCTCTCGGAATGGCCGTGGATGAAGGGATTTACCGCAACGGCATCTGGGAAACCGTGCTTTCTGCCGGAGAGGTTAAGAAGCTTAAAAATGCAGGCTTCACCGTCGACATCCTCAGGGAAGACTATTCAACATACATCTCCCGGCGCAATAAAGCAGCAGAACAGGAGATCAGTGAGATCAACAGGCAAATCCGTACAAAAAGCACAAACCTATATCAGTACCCTGTCCCTGTGCATTTTGAACTGGGTTCCATGGGGGGATTTTACAGTCCCGACGAAGTGCTGCAGGAACTTGACAGTATGCGACTGTTCTTTCCAAACCTGATCAGCCAGAAAGCAGTCGTGGGAAGTCACTCTACGGTCGAAGGTCGAAGTATATATTATGTGAAGATCTCAAACACTCCCAATCAGTCAACCAATAAACCAAGAATATTATACAACTCCCTGATCCACGCCCGGGAGCCGATGGGCATGCAGCAGCTTATGTTTTTCATGTGGTACCTGCTCGAAAATTACAGCATTAATCCCGATGTCAAATATCTGGTCGATAATCTCGAACTGTATTTTATTCCAATGATCAACCCGGATGGCTATGCCTATAATTACCTTACAACACCCGCCGGGGGAGGGCTGTGGCGTAAAAACAGAAAGGATGACGGAACCGGGAATATAGGTGTTGACCTGAACCGTAATTTTTCCTTTAAGTGGGGTTATGATGACCTCGGATCTTCGCCTTATCCATGGGATGAAACGTATCGTGGAACCGGGGGGTTCTCTGAATATGAGACCCAGGACTTCCGCGACTTCTGTGTGGAAAAGAAATTTAAAATGGCATACAATTATCACACCTATGCCGATGAAACACTATATCCCTGGTGTTATATAACCCAGCCTACGCCCGACAGTACCACGGAATTTGCATTTGCCGATCATATGATGGCTCAGAGTGGCTACATTTCGGGCACTCCGGGAGACATCTTGTATAATACCAACGGAGATGCGATGGATTGGGAATACGGGGATGTTACTCTGAAACCTAAAATCATCAGTTTTACTACCGAGACCGGAAATAACTTTGATGGTTTCTGGCCGATACCTACCCGTATCATCCCTCTTTCTGAGGAAAACCTGTATGCGAACCTTCATGCAGCCCAACTCACTTTACCTTATGCTGAAATAACCGATATTGGCTCCACGATCAGTTCAAAGCGCGACGGATGGTTCCCATTCCGGTTCAATCGACTGGGTCTTACCGATAGCATTGACTACACTATCACGGTGAAACCCTTGGATTCCTTGTTGTTTTCGAGCACAGGACCCGCAAAAATCATTCATTATCCGTCCATCCAGACTCCATATACTGACTCGATTACATATTCCCTGGTGCCGGGTATTCAAATCGGGCAAGCCTACCGGATCATCTGGCAGATCAACAATGGCATGACCACTTTCAGAGATACTGTAACGAAGTACTACGGATGGGAGATGGTCCTGTTCAACGACGACTTCAGCACTATGAACAACTGGACTTCCAACAAATGGAACGTCTCAGCCAAAGCCTTTCATTCGTCGCCGACTTCGCTCACCGATTCCCCTTCAGGACCGTATAATAATAATACAAATTACTCGGTCACGCTGAAAACCGCTGTCGATGTAAGACAGTCCCCCGTTGCCGTAATTGAATACTGGGTCAGGTACAGCATTGAAAGATCAATGGATTATTGCCAGTTGATAACGTCACTGAACAACGGTGGAATCTGGACCAAACAAGCTACACGTTTTACTAAAACCGGGTCGGTAATGCAGGATTTTCCTAACCCTGTATACGACGGCAGCCGTGTATGGTCTCAGGACCGGGTCGTACTGAACAATGCCAGCGGAGGTAATCTGTTGGCGAAATTCACAATCTGTTCCGATGGCAATGGCATTGTTAAAGATGGAATGTATGTTGATGACTTCAAAGTGACTGTTATCGACATGAGCTATAATATCATTGATCCCAGCAGCATGGTCCCCGGATTTATCTCTGGCCCCTTTCCCAATCCTGCCAATGCTGAAGTCAATGTGAGATACCAGCTTCCGGGTGCTTTAACCTCTAATATCGCCGGTTTACCCTCTGCCACTTCAGGCGGCATTGTGTTCCAGCTTTTTGATGCCCGGGGCCTTATTGTGAAAGAGATTTCCATCACTTCATTTTCGGGAACCTTACAATTGAATGTTGCAGAACTCCCTGCCGGAATCTATCTTTACCGGATCACCGGGAGTTTCGGCACGACTGCGGTTAAAAAGCTGGTTGTTTCGGGGAAGTGAATGTAACTTATTTCCGGTTCATGACATCCATCTGTTTCTGTATTGTCTCGTCGTGGATGGCTTCGAGAAGACGAATCACAAACTCGCGGTTGAGGCCTAGTCTGACGCCGTGTTCGAGACGGTCGTGAATGATTTTTTTCCAGCGTTTGACCTGGAGGATGGTAATGCGGTTTTCTTTCTTGTAATGACCGATTTCTTCCACTACAGTCATCCGCCTTGCTAAAATATCGATAAGTTCTTCATCCAGTTTATCGATCTCGCTCCGGAGTCCTTCCAGCTTGGTTTTAAATGCGGTTGAAACGGTTTCCTTACGGATGACGAGGGATTTCAAAATCTTTTCGAGCTGGGCTGGAGTGATCTGCTGGCGTTTGTCGGTTAAGGCTTCTTCGGGCCGGTAATGTGTTTCTATCATCAGCCCGCACATCTCGAGATCCATCGCTTTCTGGGCTGTCGGGAGTAGAAGGTCGCGGTTTCCGCAGATATGGCTGGGGTCACAGAACATGGGCATCCGGGGATAGGCGCACATAAGTTCAATAGGGATCTCCCACATCGGAGCATTGCGATATGGACTGCGGTTAAAGAAAGAAAAGCCACGGTGTACAGCTATCATCTTTCGGATGCCCATCTGGTTGAAGCGTTCAATAGCCCCGGTCCAGGTATGCAAGTCAGGGTTCAGTGGGTTTTTGATCATCAGGGGGACGTCGTGCCCCTTCAGCGCTTCGCCAATCTCCTGTATCGAGAAAGGATTCACGACTGTACGGGCTCCTATCCACAGAATATCGATGTCATGTTCCAGCGCATCCTCCACATGCCTTGGGGAAGCGACTTCCACTGTGAGTAATAAACCAGTGTCCTGCTTGACTTTCTGAAGCCACTTCAGGCCTTTTTTGCCAACGCCTTCAAAAGCCGAAGGACGGGTACGGGGTTTCCAGATACCGGCACGGAAAACCTTGACCTGGGGGATCTTCGCAAGGGCAGCAGCAGTCTCGCGTACCTGCTTCTCGCTTTCAGCGCTGCATGGACCCGAAACCACGAGGGGCCTGCTGTCGAACGGCAACCAGGATTTCAGAGGAGTAATGTGTAATGGAGGAGTCATTGCCCGCTAAGTTGCAGGTTACTCGTACAGCTTCTTGTGGCACTCGGTGCAGAAGTATGTTTTCCAGTTATCCTTCACATCCACGGGGTGCTGAAACGGCAGAGACTTGTCAAATTGAGCATAGGCAATATTCCCGGTAGGGCCCTGTGAAACGATGCTGTGGCAAAGGTCACAGTCCTTCGAGATCAGCTTGCCGTCGGCCGATTTGTGCTTGTCGGAATGACAGCGGAAACATCCGTTGCTCTCAAGATGCCCGATATGGTTGAGGTAGGCAGAGGACTCAACACCCATGGACGGGAAAGTATTATTATTGTATGCTTCCTGGATGGCCGCTATAGCTTTGTCAATATCCTTTCGCCGGCTTGTGAAAATATCCTTCAAACTGTCGGAATAAAACCCAAGGATTATCGATTTGATCGTCATCATTGCCGTATCCTCATTGGTGTAGGGGTTTTTCAGGGCTTCCATGGCCGCTTTCTTGATGAAGGGAAGATCTTTGGGAATAAGCCCGGCAACCATGGCATTGTCGATATAGAAAGGTGAAGAACGATACAGGTGGGAAGGACGGTTGTGGCAATCCATACAGTCCATCGTACGCACAGGCAGAGTGTCGAGAGCCTTTTTGTCGAGCTTGTTCTCTTCATCTTCGAAGATCCTGGTTTCGCCGGTTTTCAGGTTCGTATAACGTACCCAGGGAATGGACTCGCGGTCCTTTGTGCTGGACACATATTCGATCTTGAAATTCTGGTTGATATGCCAGTGAATACCTTCGGTGAGGCCGAGAGCGCTCTGCTGTGGGCCAATCTTCATCACCATCGAAATGTTCCACTCGGTATTGGGTTTGTTGGAAAGGTAACCCTGCTGTATTCGGAGTGTACGCGAATAAAATTTCTGGGGCCAGTGGCAGCGTTCACAGGTTTCCCTTGCAGGACGGAGGTTTGCAATTGGAGTGAGGATAGGCCTGGGATATTTGTTGAACAACACGGAATACACCTGATACAAACCCGAAAGCTTTGACTTTACATACCAGCTGGCACCTTGTCCTACATGGCATTCCACACAGGTGACACGTGCATGAGGCGAGTGCAGGTATGTGGTATACTCAGGATTCATCACTTTGTGACACAGCTTTCCGCAGAACTCAACAGATTCTGTATAATGGAATGCCTGGTAACTTCCTATTGCAGAAATCATCACGAAGATGAAGGAGATGACCGATATACTGATCACATTGTTCCTTTGTTTTCTGATGTTCATATTAAGGATGGGCCAACGCAGCGTGGGATCTATCTCTTCGTATTTCCTGCGGAAGGAAATCAGCATTCCCAACGGGATCAGGATGAGCCCGAGGACGAAAAATGCAGGAAGTACTATATAAAGATATACACCCAGGTAAGTGTTGGTGTCACGAGCGAGGAAAGAAAAGATCAGAACGATCAACATCAGCAAAAGGCTGTTGACAAGGAGGATTATACCGGTGATACTAAGCCAGTTATAAATTGATCTTGGGATCTTCATAGGAAGGATGTTTGAGTTTGTTACAATACCCCAAAGGTAAAAATAATTCTGAATCCTGCTAATAGTTTCACAGATAAATTTGGCGTTCAGCGTTCGACATTCGATATTCGTCATTCGTCATTCGACATTCGATATTCGTCATTCGATACTTGCATTCCCGTCATGTCTGTTGTATATTTGGGCAAAGCAAAATCAATCTTATGAACTCATCAGCAAACACATTAAAACGTAAAGCAATCGTGGTCATCATTTTGGCTGCACTGCTGGCATCTGTACCGGCACTTTCACAGAGGTTTAACTGGCAGAATCCTCTTCCGCAGGGGAACCAGCTGACTTCGCTCTGTTTCCCTGCGGCCTCGACAGGGTATGCCGTGGGAGATTTCGGCACTATTATGAAAACGACCGATGCAGGGGTTACCTGGCAGTGCAGCCAGGGCAATACCAATGTATGGCTGCGCGCCTGTAGTTTCCCCACGGTGAATATAGGTTACGCAGTCGGAGAAAGAGGTTGTATCATCAAGACCACCGACGGAGCTCAGACCTGGACCCAGCTCCCGGGAGGGACCGACTCGACCTTTGCTGCAGTTTGCTTTCCCAACGAATCAACAGGCTTCGTCGGGGACTATACCGGGAGGATATTGAAGACCACCGACGGAGGCAAAAACTTTACTCTTATGAACAGCGGGATACATTGCAGGGTTTGGAACTTACAATTCCCCACAGCTCTGATTGGCTATGCCGCCTGCGATTCGGGCTACGTGTATAAAACGACCGATGCAGGCCTGAACTGGATTAAAATGGCTCACGCCGCTCCCCCGGCAATAAGCCTGTTCGGTTGCTCTTTCCCTGTGCCCGACACGGGTTACGTATGCGGTGCCCAGGGATGGGTCGCCAAGACCACCGACGGCGGCCTGAGCTGGACCTGGCCGCAGACCCATACCAACGTGGGATACTTGTATTCGGCCTGCTTCACCGATCCGAAACAGGGATGGATGTGCGGGTACCCGGCATCAATCATTGAAACTGAAGACGGAGGCGACACCTGGAACCTGCAGATGTCCTCTCAAAGTGAAGGAGAGGTGTTTTTATTCGGTATCGCGTTCACGTCGAAAGACCAGGGTTATGCCTGCGGAAGCAGCGGGAGGCTGTTCAGGACCACCGATGGGGGAACGACCTGGGCTGACTACTGCAAGGGAACCTGGGTTGATTTCACCTCGCTTGCCTGCCGCGATAAAGACAAAGCCTGCGTCTTCGGAGAACTCGGCACAGTCATGCACACCACCAGCGGCGGAGCTACATGGGATACGATACCTGCCGTAACCGATGAGATGATCAGCGGCGCTTGTCTGGCAGGATCCACAGGCATGGTAGCAGTAGGCGGGCACGGCCTCGTCATGCGATCGGATGACGACGGTGCAAACTGGTCAGTCCTCCCTAGCAATGCCATCAACGAACACCTTCTCAGCGTGCAGTTCCCCACCTCCAGCCTGGGCTATTGCTCGGGGGCCAGTGGCGGAATTTTTAAAACCACAAACGGGGGAACCTCATGGACTTCGCTCCCGGCATTCACCGACAAGACCCTCGACCACCTGGTCTTCCTCAATGCCGACACGGGATTCACCGCGGGTTACCATGGAAACCTCGCCAGGACCGTCGACGGCGGCAGCAGCTGGCAGGTATACCCTCTGACTACACCCGGAACCCTTATCTTTCTCTGCTTCCCCGATAAAATGCATGGTTTTACTGCAGACTTCACCGGAAAGATCTATTCAACCAGCGACTGCGGAACCACCTGGAACCAGATCTACCAGAACGATACCATGACCTTCAGCTCGGGGTATTTCACCGACGCCCTGCACGGTTATGTGACCAACTACCCCAGCGGCATACTGTATACTTCCGACGGGGGAACAAACTGGTCGGTGATCCCCGGCATCACAGGCACACTCATCAATGATATGAAATGGAACTCCCTGCACTCTGGTTACCTAGTAGGCGGCAGGGGAACCATCATCAAGGCCAGTGATACCGCCGGTTTTGTGCCTCTGATGTTTGCGGATGACGGAGCGTTGAAGATCAGTCCGAACCCCGCCGGGCAGATGACAGATATTGGTTGGCTGATGACTGACGTGGGAGAGGTACGGATTTCGCTGGTTGATGTGAGGGGATGCCGCATTTCTGATATCAGTCTCGGGATGCAGGATGCGGGAAGTCACGAATTCAGGCTTTCGACGGAAGGCTTGCTGCCGGGTGTGTATTTTGTGAGGGTGGATGCAGGGAAGCAGCGGTTCGCCGGAAAGCTCTTGGTGAAGTAAAGTCGTACTCATGGCGGATTTGCAATGAGTGACATCCGTGATCAGATTTCTGTCATCATTCATCCGGCCATCCAGCTATCCCGCATCCCGCCAAAATATTTACCTTTGCAGAAAATTTGAGAAATGGAACATCTGCGTAGGAACAAGGTCTGCGATCTGCTGAAATCGACTGAATACGGTAAGGAAGTGCTGGTAAAGGGCTGGGTGCGTACCCGCCGCGGGAATAAGAACGTCAACTTTATCGCCCTCAACGACGGAAGCATCATCCACAGTATACAGGTTGTGGTCGACATGTCGGTATTCAGCGAGGAATCCCTGAAGCTGGTGACTACCGGTTCATGCATAGCCGTAAAGGGGATCCTGGTCGAGTCGAAAGGACAGGGCCAAAACGTAGAGATCCAGGGAAAGGAGATTGAGCTTTACGGAACTGCTGATCCGGAGACCTATCCGTTACAGAAAAAAGGCCATTCTATGGAGTTCCTGAGGGAAATCGCCCACCTGCGTCCGCGTACCAACACCTTCGGCGCTGTGCTCAGGATACGTCATGCCATGGCCTTTGCCATCCACAAGTATTATAATGATCATGGCTTTTTCTACCTTCATTCACCCATTATCACCGGCTCCGACGCAGAAGGTGCAGGAGCCATGTTCAGGGTTTCTATCCTGGACCCAAAAAATCCGCCCCTGAAAGAAGATGGCCAGATCGATTACAGCCAGGATTTCTTTGGAAAAGAAACCAATTTAACAGTATCCGGACAGCTCGAAGGCGAGCTCGGGGCGATGGCTCTCGGTCTCGTTTATACGTTCGGTCCGACGTTCAGGGCCGAGAATTCAAACACCCCCCGCCACCTCGCCGAGTTCTGGATGATCGAGCCGGAAATGGCCTTCTATGATATCACCGATAATATGGATCTGGCGGAAGACTTCCTGAAATACCTGATGCAGTATGCCCTTGATCATTGCATCGACGACCTTGAGTTTTTAAATAAGATGTACGACAACGAACTGATCTTGCGACTGCAACAGGTGATCGCAAGCAAGTTCGAAAGACTGACCTACACAAAGGCTGTTGAGATTTTGATGGCTTCGGATCAGAAATGGGAGTTCCCGGTATCCTGGGGTGTTGACCTTCAGAGCGAACACGAACGCTACCTCGTTGAAAAGCATTTCGGCAAACCTGTCATCCTCACTGATTATCCGAAAGACATAAAAGCCTTTTATATGAAGCAGAATGCCGACGGCAGGACGGTCCGCGGGATGGATGTCCTTTTCCCGAAAATCGGTGAAATCATTGGCGGTTCTCAGCGCGAGGAAAGTCTTGAAGCTCTGACCAACCGGATCCACGAGATGAATATACCCGAAAAAGATGTATGGTGGTACCTCGACACTCGAAAGTTCGGAACCGCTCCACATTCAGGTTTCGGACTCGGATTTGAACGCCTGATACTGTTTGTGACCGGGATGGCGAATATCCGCGATGTGATCCCTTTCCCCCGTACCCCTAAGAATGCCGAGTTCTGATTTGTCGGATTTCGGGGAATAATCTGTAGTGTTTCCATGATTTATTTGTAGGTAAAAGAACTACAAGCATTTTTAATGGATTGGAACAGCTTGTGGTAATTATGATTTTGTTACGGTATTCGATATAAATGTTTGGGTATTATAAAATGTTTATTTTGTAATTTTTACGGTATCTTTGTCCGAAACAAGGAGAATCTTTAATACCGAATAGTATGCCTCCTGAAAAGCTGAAGTTCAACAAAATTGACCTTGATTCTTTAAACGAGAACCTGATCATAAGCATTGATCAATCAGCCGATTACAACTTCGAGATGGTTTCCGGGGACATTATTGACCACCTGACTATAACGGATCTCATAGGAAACATTATCCACGAATCCGACATCAATTCAATCAAGTTTGTTTTCAACTACTCCGGCAGCTCCAGGCAGATGTTCCTGCTGAAGATCCGCAAACATCGACAGCAAGGCGAATCCCGGATTCTTATTCTATAAATAGCGAAGCAATTCTCACAAACCGCCTCAGGTGGAACGAAGGGAGCATTTTGCGTAAGCGGCCTTAGGTGCAGCGTAGCGGAACCATAGCCGCGACGCAAAGATGCGACCGAAAGTGACACCTTCGCCGCATTGCGAAATTTCAAGCCCCAGGCAACCATTCTCTCTTTCGGTGTTATCTTTACAGGATGATATTTTCGCGAAAGAATACTAAGGCAAACCGGCCAGGCCTGGACTCCGTCGGGGCGTTGTACGACCAGCATGCACCATGGCTGCTGGCAGTTTGCTTGCGTTATACCGGAAACATCGAAAATGCCGAAGATGTGCTGCACGACGGGTTCATAAAAATATTTCGCAGTATAGATAGTTTTAAAAACGACAAGCCTGGCAGCATTGAAGGCTGGATGAGCAGGATTGTGGTCAATACGGCCCTGAATTATATTCGCGACCGCAAAAAAGAAAGAATCTTCACCGACCTCGAACAACTTCCTGGGATTGCTGAGGAAGAAGATGAACAGGAGATATTCAGCGGATGTGGTCTTTCAAAAGATCAGCTGATGGACCTTATATGTCAGCTTCCCCTTGGCTATCGCACTGTCTTTAATCTATACGTAATGGAGGATTACACCCACAGGGAAATAGCCGGTATGCTCGGGATATCCGAAAATACATCCAAATCACAACTGTCGAAGGCAAGAAATATGTTAAGGAAACGCATTACATCGTTTCAACAGGAATACAAATATGAAAAAGCAGAATCCAATCGATGACCTTTTCCGTGGGGAACTTGCGGATTACACGGTCACACCCTCCCCAGAGCGCCGGGCAGCGTTACTGCGGGATGCAGACGGAATAAAAGGGAAAAGTTCCAGGTCCATCCTGTGGATTATCGGAGCCGCCGGGCTGATACTGATCGGTCTGGGGATTGCTGTTTTGGTACCCAGAGAACATGATATGCCCGTATCGCTGGCCAATTCGGGGGAGATGCCCACAACCACCCAAGTCCCCAGCATTCCCGGCAGTTTGCCTTCAGCTGCCCCCGTTCACGGCAATTTGCCTTCAGCGGCCCCCGCTGCAGGTAGTTCCACCATTTTACCCGCTAAAACCCCCGCTGCAAGCGGTTCTGTGACTATGCCTGCTAAAACCACCCCCGCCCAAGGCTCTGTTAGCCTGCCTGCTAAAACCACCCCCGCCGGAGGCTCTGTTAGCCTGCCTGCTAAAACCACCCCCGCCGAAGGCTCTGTTAGCCTGCCTGCTAAAACCACCCCCGCCGAAGGCTCTGTTAGCCTGCCCGGGAATATGACGAATTCTTCGGTTACAGGCAGTTCAGGCAAGGTGGCTGAGGCTGATCAAACTGCTATATCCTCACAAAAATTGAACGATACTACGCCATCGGGCCTGTTACGTGATACGACAACCATCTCTTCATCCCAATCAAAACCCCGCCACGACAACAGCAGTCCGCCAAAAAAGTGGAACATCAGCCTGGGTGCGAATTATACCCCTGAATTTATGTTCAATACTTTGAATGGTGACAAATTCGCGAATAATATGGGCGTGGAAGGCACTTTCCACTACGGCCGTTATTCGGTGAGGACCGGCCTGGGGCTTAGCATCACCACGGGCTGGAACGAGGTGCTTGTTCAGTCTAACCCTTACCTTGGAACATATAAAGCCCTCGACTCTATCGCGTTTTCATGGGACACACAAAATTACAGACTCATCCCCACATTTTATACCAAAAGCCAGGAAGTGTTCGACACTACTTCTCAGTACACCTATACCAATATTAAAAAACGATATACCTACCTGCAGGTCCCCCTGGTGCTGGGCTACGACTTCTGGGAGAACTCCTGGATATCCTTTGGCCTGAGGGCGGGTGCGGTGATGTCGATACTACTCAATACCGAGACATCCTCAATGACTTATGATCCGGGCAAGGACCGTATCATCACCATCAATAATATCACACCCGACCGTATCCAGCTGAACTGGCAGGCCCTCGGAGGGATCAACGTGGCGTTCAGGCTTTCGCGGAGGTTCAGCATAGAAGCCGAACCGGAGATACGCTATTATTTTAATTCGGTGTATGAATCGTCGGTGCTCACTAAAAAGCCCTGGTCTGTTGGATTGCGTGCAGCGTTCGTAGTCACTTTTTAGGAGTCCGTATGTCAGATATCAGATTATCGCTACTTTTTTCCCCCTCCGCAGGCAACCATCCGAACTTTTTGTGTTAATATAGTATATCGACACCCAAATCAGTAAATTCGCAAATTAAATCTACCAAATATGAAAAAAGTTATCCTTCTCCTCATGATGTGGCTGGCTGCAGCCGGAACAGCTGTTCATGCTGATTCGCTTCACATTTCGGGTTACGTCTACGACAGTGCAACAGGCGCACCTGTACCCAATTATCCCGTGCATGTCGACATTGATTCGGCCAGCGGCGGGTTTACCTACCATCATATAACATATACAAGCATCCACGGGTTTTACGCCGATACAGCGGTTTTTAATGCCGGCGCCGCACCCTCGGGAGTTGTCATGGTTTGGGTTTTGAACTGCTGGCAGCAGATGAGGGCTGAAACTTTTTCATTTGGTCCCGGTCACCTGACTTTCACTCATAACTTTACGATCTGCACAGGCACTCCTCCTCCCCCCTGCCATGCCGATTTCTATCC
>Ga0194062_1000464_pt1 | contig 17074 bp, 13 predicted proteins | sample SepL2225m_MetaG_FD_155481 | JGI IMG/M metagenome (GOLD analysis project Ga0194062, IMG submission 155481) | Anoxic zone freshwater microbial communities from boreal shield lake in IISD Experimental Lakes Area, Ontario, Canada - Sep2016-L224-25m | ecosystem: Environmental > Aquatic > Freshwater >... | reverse complement strand
CCTACCGTGTTTTTAAAAAGTAATGTAGCGGCATCAGCGCTGTCATGCATGGCAGATATAGCAGGATGACTACCATCTGCTGCGGCCAGTATGGCAAGCTCAAGATTATCAACGGCTAACTGAAGAGCCTCTAAAGGAATGTCTGGGGTCGTATAGACAGGGTTGTTGGTTAGGTGGGTAATGACATTCTTAAAGTATGTCGGTTTGGTTTTAATCGGAATTGTTACAAAATCTAACAGTGCTATAATCGTTTTCATTATCTTTCCTTGGTTAATGGGTGGGTTGTCACAGTTAGACAATAGTCCTTTAATTTAATAATAGATATAACTACCTGATTTATTTTTAAATAGCACTTAAAGACACAATCTATTCTGAGTGTTTTTTTGTAATTATTTGACCAACTTATTGATAGATATTGATTTGTTAATAAGCTGTAGATAGTTGCGAGTCATTGTAAGATGTAGCGAATGACTGCATTAAAAACAAAGGAACAAAACCGATCAATCCTACGGAATCCTATGGTTCTCAAACTGTTGAAATCCAAAGTTTTGACCCAATATATCAGTTTTTACTGAAGGAATTTTATGGACTTTTTAACGTCAACTATTTTATCTGGTATCGCTTACGACTTACTCAAATGCGGTTTTTTGCTGACAGCAGACAATCTTAAAGATCGATTAAAAGAATGGGTTATAGATGATTCTTCATTATCAGTGCTTGCCAACGAGATCAATAAACTGAGTTTAACTGACGAAATGAGCGAATCGTCAATTGAAAAGAAAATCCTCGCTTCGCCTGAATTAATTTCACTCCTTGAAAATATCAAGCCAATAGCAGAAGGCAATACCATTATTCAGTCTCACAGTGGCAGTGGTGATAATGTAGGCAGAGATAAAGTAATTCATCAAGGAAGATAAACGATGAGTTCAATAGAGCCAAATATCCCTAATCAGCTTCATAGTGGATCGGGTGATAATATAGCAAGGGATAAAATTGTAAATCAGTATCAAAGCATCGCTCCTGAAGCACTCCAAAAATCTATTGAACTTATACTCTCCGACATTCGCGGAAAAAATCCGGATTCAGCGAAAAATCGCTTAGAAACTATCAAAGCCCTCAGCACACTTGATATAAATAGCGAAATTATTCTTGATAGCCTTTCGTTTCACTTAAATTTACTGGACGATAAAGACAAAAAGAAACTTTTAAGTTCGCTCATTACATTTCATAAAACACCATCTGATGATTTAACTCGCGATTTATGTCTAGCGACATTGATTCGATTAGAGGTAGAAAGCAATCGAAGTACTGATGCCAGAGAGCGCTATCTTAATATCATCCTCCCTGGCTCTTATTCTAAAGAAGCATTTTTTGAACTTATCGCAACTGCTGATGAGTTAGAAAGTGGATATGAGAAAAATAAAATTAACCTAGAAGAAAGTGAGCTTAATGGCATTGTTCGTGGGTCTTTCAGAATAGAAAATCTGGCATTGGGATTAAAAGCAGCTAATCGTCTAAATGATGTATTCCCATCATTCAACAGTAAAGTATTAGTTGTCCTTGCGAAAGGAATAATTCTTTTAAATAGCAAATTGCAAGAAACCTTTTTCTGGACTATTACGTCAAAATTAAAAGCTGAGCTTATTGATCTAGTTGAAGAATTAGTTTCGTTGATTAATGAATCTAACGGAAAGGATAAACGCTTGTTTAGTGTTGCGGCGTTGAGCTTGCAGTATATGAATGGTGAACATAAGGAATTAAGGGATATTTGCTGGAAATATGTAGGACAATTTGAAGAAATACACTCAGATATAGCCGCTCAACTATATAACATTTATACTAAAAATTCGTCAAAAATTATAGATGGTGTTGTGCGTAACCATATTCAAGCTAATGAGAATAAGGAATATCGTGAACAGCTATTAAGTGATCTATCCTCCTCAAAAGAAATTTCCGTTGATAAATTTGTTATTTTAAAAGACTTTGAAATCAATAAAATCTGTCAATGGGGAAAGTCAGGTGGGGTAATTGTTAGTGAAGAGTCATTAGAGGCTGATTTTCGTAATTTGCAACTCAAGCTTATAGTTTTATCCAGCAGCAATAATAATCGAGCAGAAATTGAAAATATAAGGGATCAAGCTGAGCAGTTTCTTATCACTTACCAGGAAAAATTAGCAAAGCTAAATCCTTTTATATTAATTGAACTAGCTGAAAGTTTGTTACAACATTCAGGGCTTTCTTTTATTGTTTGCGCTCTTTTAAAACCATTGATGCCTTCGTGTGATATTTGGGCGTCGCCAATAACTAGACTTTATTTAAGAGCTTTGTTGCTCAGTGAACAGGTGGCTACGCTTTCAGCTATTTTGAGAGAGATTAATGAAAGTGAATGGGATAGTGAATTATGGATAATTCAAGCTGCGGTGTTTGAGCAATTAGATCAATATCCGCAAGCAATACAAGCTATTGAAAAAGCAATTGAACTTAATAATACTTTATTGGATGGTTGGCTTGCTTTAGTTCGTCTACATAGAAAAGATGAGCATTCTGATGATACTGTGCGTTCGGTTCTGCAAGGTATTCCGCCTGAGGTGTTATCAAAAAAATCAGATATTGCACTTACTCTTTTGATTGAAATTGCTAAAACAGGTGATTTTAATCGAGCTGAAAAGATAATACTTGCATGGTTTATTGAAAATCCTAGTGATTGTGCAAAAGCAATGATCGATTTTCATTTAAGTCTAACGATAGGTGATGCTAATAATAGAGCCTTGCTAGGTTCTGAAAGAGTTGGCGATTGTATCGCAGGTGTCGTTTACACCGAAGACAATCTTCAACATACCAAATTATTAATTGATAACTCTGAACTAAAATACCCAGATCTTTTAGATATAAATTCACCTTTGGGTGCTTTTCTTAACAATTTGGAGACTGAGCAAGTAATACGGAACGGTATGTACGATTATAAGTTAATTGAACGCCTACCCGCTTATGTTGCCGCCTATCGTATTTCATCAGAATTAAGACAAAAACAGAATGACGGTAGCGATTGCTTTCACGCCTTTCAAGTGCCAGATGATCCAGATGAGATGTTAGCGACTTTTGAAGAAAAGCTTGTTCGAACTCAATATCATCAGGATGATGAAATTTTCAATAATCCAGTTATGCCAATAAGCTGTAAGGGACATTTTCAAAACCGGAGTGATCCTGTCAAAGCCGCGTTAATACAGTGGACAACAAAGAACTCCATTAAACATTCATTACCTAACTTTGGCGAACGCACTCCGACAAAAGTAATTCTAGATGTCTATGCCATTACCTATTTAGCCCTTACGGGTTTGGCGTTCGGGATGACAAAAATGTCAATTGATTTTGTTATAACTCAGGAAACAAAATATATTATTGAGGATTGGTTAAATGACATAAATCGTGAAGACTATTTAACAATGGGCATTAGACCAGGTGGTGGATTATTTCGGGTGACGGCTGAAGATATAAAACAATCCCCTCAACATCGTCAAATTATAGATGTCCTTAATTTGATTATTACTGAATCTGAAGTAGTGACTCCGGCAATGGCCGATATGCCGCCATTAATTCTTCGCATTCGTGGCATGGTTGATGATTCAGTCTATTCCAGTATTAAATTATCTATTAGCAACGATATTCCTTGGTTATGCACTGATGGAATCCTAGCGCAGATTTTTCACTCATTTGGTGGGAAATCGGTAGATACTTTTAACTTATTTATCGAAATGGGAAGTTCATTAAGTTTTGAACAAAAAAAAGAAGGTCTGTATTTGCATGCACTAGAATGTATCCCGTATGCGCTTACATTTCAGGACGTAAACTTTTTAAGTTCGTCAAATGATAAACATGCCCATTATTTTTTAGCAGAAATAATTTATCGATACCCAAAAGCGTTCACAGATACAAATACTGCTGTTGAAGTCTTGTCTTCTATATTGAGTCCCGTGCTAACGAAGGCTTTTTTGGATGGTGAAATTTTAAATGGTTTAAGAATTAATAATCCAAGAAATAACGGTTATGCTGAAAGGGTTTTCAATGTTTGTTGCTATGTTTCTATGCAATGTAATGATGGCATGCAAGCGGAATTAAAGTTAGCCATGTTGTTGTGTAAGTTATTTACAAGATTTTTAGCAATACCGCTAATGCTTAAACTAATATGTTCTATGGCCACTGAATTTGCAAAAGGTCATTTTTTAAGTGTTCTACTAATTAATCAACATATTTCAAAAATAGACATTGAGTATTCAACTCATAGGCAAGTCTCAATGAAGTGAGAGCCGCTCTTTTCCCTAGGAGGCTGCCCGAGAGCTAACATGCTTATCATTAGCTATCAACATAATTATTAATGGTGTTCAATTTACCCTGTTTTTTAAAGTAGATACATATACCGCTTAACAAGATCCTCTGCCAAGACCTTTGCCACGCTAAAATCGCAAACACTTTCTAAACCTTTCCAGGCAGGAATGCTATTAACTTCTATCACCGTATAGTGTCCATCCTGGTCTTTAATAATATCCACACCCGCATAATCCATTTCTAACGTGGCAGTCGATTTAATCGCTAAGTTCGCCATGTCGGAATCTAACTCAATCCGCTCACAACTCGCTCCACGTGCAACATTATTCAGCCAGGATTTACCGCATCTACGCATCGCCGCTACGGCCCGATCATTGACCACAAATACCCGAATATCAGAAAAGCCCTCACCCGCACAATGCACAAAGCGCTGAAAATAATAAACGCCCTGACTACTGGTCAACCACATTAAATCCGTCTTTTTCTCAAGACGTCTAATCCCTGCGCCTTGAGAACCAAACAACGGTTTGCTAATAACGAAATGACCTAATTTAAGTTCATTTTCAATTATACTCAGAGCGATATCCCGATCTCTAAATACCCACGTTAAGGGCGTTGGTAATCCCGCATTCTGCAATAAGAAACTGGTCATGCCTTTATCAACACTGCGCTCTACCGCATGACCGTTATTGTAAACGGGAATATTCATCCGCTTTAAGGCGTGTAAAAAATCCAGATACAACACCACTTCTTCTAAAGAACCACCCGGCACGCCCCGAACAAACACACCATCAGGCAACGTATCTTCAAAACCGGGAATCACCAACGGCACACGTCCGGGTTGTATTTCAAAACGACAGTCTGTTAACGAAACATAGTCACTGCTATAACCTAACTCAGCAAAGGCAAGTTTCAATTGCTTACCATGCCAACCCGGATCATCCGTAAATATAGCGATACGCCCTTTCACGCTAACCATGCTCCCTACGCTAACGGGTTATAAACCAAAAGACTGATCTAATAAGGCATTATCTAATTGACCAGCTCTAAAGCTTTTACCGGAGTCAACCGCTGTAACAATAACGCTAGCAGGGCTAAATAACATGGCGTCAATTTTGAAGAAGTCATAGTTATATTGCTTAAAGATTTCTGCAAATGGTCTACCGTAATCTTTTGAGGTTGAACTGGGTAAGTCTTTTGCTAATTTTTCAGCATCTTCATCACTACCCTTTACAAACAAATGCACTTGACCGGCAAATAAGATCGCATCATTGGTACGGCCCATCGCTTTAACAAAGTTAGGGTGCGGGGGGCATATAGGCGCACTACCACTGCCATCAATAATATTTTCTAAAGGAAAATGTAAGGCATGGGCTTTATGCAACGCCACTTCTAATACTCTGGCAACCACTTGCACCCCACCCGCTAAACTGCTGGTAGGTGTCACAATAATTGTTAATTTTGAAGGATTAAGCTTACATGCCGCCGCTACTTTTTCAATAATCTCAATGGGGGGTACGGCATCATTTTCAATCACCAAAGCGGCGCTATCCGATGAGTCTAAATACGCTAATTCTTTATATAACTCTTCAACGGGTTCTTCTTTACCGTCTCTTACTTTAGTAGCCAGGGCTCTTGCCGGGCCAGAACCTAAGGCATAGTATTTTTCATGAGACAAACTCCAACCCGCATATTGACTGCCTAAACAACCCAACACTGGATTACCGGTATGCACATTCACTGATAAAGGCCAGTTATTAGTATAAGCACTGTGACTAATGGTCACTGTACCCATACCACCCAAACAAATTTCAGCGATAATACGTCCTGCTTCAAGGCCACCTGGCGCTCTAATACCAGCATCGATAATGGTGCAACCATTTTCCAAAACATCTACTTTGAGACGTAGTTTATCCGCATTATCAATCAAATACTTGACCAGAGGCTGAGTCAATTTATTAACGCTAGCTTTATATTCCATAGTGGTTAAAAACCTTTTAGTAAGTTAAATTGTTTATTCAATAGCTCATCCATCAAGGATGGAGCGTGTTTTTGGCGCGTAATGATACTGCAAACAGGCTGCCCAGTGCGACAAGTAACACCACATCCAGGTAAATCCATGCAGCCATCGGGCCACTTAAAATCATCGGGTATAATGACATCCTGCGGCGCATAAACCACTTGATAACCTGTAAATCCTTCTTGATTTACGCTAAGTTCAACCCATTCACTCTGACTTGCTTTGATATGACACAGAAGTAAATCGGCATCGTACAACTGCATACTTGCTGAGGGTCTTGGATTAATTTCAAGCACATAAAGACTTTCACCCGCCAATATAAAATCTAGCGAATTAAGTCCTTTTAATCCAAAAAAAAGCACCAGCTTCTGCAGCCAGGAGATTATCAAATTTTTTTGTGTATCCGATATTTCAACGTAATTCATGATACCCGAAAAAATAAATCCCTGAGTCTCACTTAAAGCTGTTGTCCATTGTGTATTAAAACCAATAACCTGGGTTTGATATCCATTAGCCAAAAACAAAACGGAATACGAGATTCCCTGTTGGTATTTTTGCCAATAAACTGCAGTTTGAGAACAAGAGTTTGTAGCATAGTATGTTATACCTACGCCTCCTTGACCTGATAGAGGCTTAACTAACCAACATTCATCAGGCACTGGCTCAGAAAAGCAAGTAGCAGGGTAAGAAATAGACAACTGATCCAGCGCAGCAAAAAACACCCGTTTATCCTGAATCCTTACAAAAGTATCTGGTGTATTGCCTAAAATAGTTAAGTGGCGACTTAAATAGCTTAAACTATCCGGATAGCATTCAAAACCACTACCATACACCATGTATTTGATGGGATACTTATTTATAAAATCATCAACAACTGGTGCCAAGCACTCCACAGCCAACGAAGAGACTTTATAATAATCTTCAGCAGAAGAAATCGTATCTAGATCAGCAAACAAATCAATAACTAAAGACCTAAGATTAGCTCTTTTTGCCGCCTGTGCTAACATCCGTGCCGAACTGGCAATAATCAGAATGTACTCAGGAATGACTACCGTATTCACAAACTGAAACTATGAAATCAGCGACAATATCGAAGCAATCATGCCACCTTTCTATTGGACTCCGAATTATTTTTTATCTTACGGTTCTCAAAAAACTTCAAACCCGCATAGGTAATCCAGCCGATTGTTACCAAGGCCACCGAAAAACCACCATAAGCAAGCGGCCACGGTATTCCTTCAGTCATCATTGTAAACTCAGACATACCACCAATCCCCGCCAACACATTCAAAGGCATAAAAACAACGCTTATCACAGTCAATCTCTTAATGTCTTTATTCTGATTTACATTAATAAAACCAACCGTGGCATCCATTTGAAAGTTAATCTTGTTGAATAAAAAAGCCGTATGCCCATCTAAAGAGTCAATGTCTCGTAAAATTTCTCTGACATCATTATGCTGAACCTCTGAAAGAAATTTGCCTCTCATTAAAAAAGAAAGCGCACGTCGGGTATCTAAAACATTTCTCCGAATACGTCCATTGAGATCCTCTTCTTCAGCAATTGCCGCCAGAATATTGGCGGCCTCATCATCTGTCATGTGGGAACTGAAGACTTGCCGTCCAACTTCTTCCAACTCCGAATAGACATCTTCTAAGGCATTAGCAGAATATTCAACTTCAGCGGCATAAAGATCTAACAACACATCTTTAGCTTCAGACACATAACCAAACTCGGCTCTCGCTCTTAATCGCTGCAAACGGAATACCGGCAACTCTTTGTTTCGTACAGAAAACAGGGTATCTTTATTTAGAATAAATGCTACAGCCACGTTTCGAGATTCGTCTTTCCGGTCAAGAAGAAAATCAGAATGTAGATGCACTTCTCCGTTATCTTCTACGTAAAAACGAGCACTCGTTTCTAAATCAGTCAACTCTTTTGGATTAGGCAGATCGACACCAAAGATATCCTTCGCCCAAGTGAGCTGCTCATCATCTGGCATAACTAAATCAACCCAAATAGGCTTAACGCTAACTAAATCTTCTTTAACCTCTACAGGGATTTGCCTTAAACGCCCCTCATAAAGATCGAATACTCGAATCATCATCGTTCGATTTTTATGCCTTGAATCGAGAACCAGATCATGACGAATAGCCTCAGACACCTCTCGCCGAATCTCTTCTTTCCTGTCATCACGCACTAACTGCCAAACAATTTTACGATCGCCGATAGGCAAAGTTTCAAGGATACGTGCTATGAGTCTATTATCAAATTGATCAAGCAACCTTTGTAACTCAACTTTATTTTGTTTATGAACTAAAGTTTCAACTAAGTCATGTCGAGGCATGTCTTGTCGATGCAGTAAATCTTCAACCAACTTATGTCGTGCTAACAACGCCATAACATTAGAGAGTGGCTCTTGAATATCTTTATGATTATTCATTATTTTCTCACTGTTTAGAGAGATTGTTCAACAAAGGGGCCTAAACAACAAATACATCACCACCGCTATTTCTAGCACTTGTAGCTACAAAGCTCAGATTATCAAAATGCGCAAATTTTTGGGTCGCCTCATGAACAAGTGACTCCGCTAGTTCTAACCTGTCTACTGCACAAAAACCGGTGGGGCCCCATGAAGTTTGCCCCATCGCAACAGCACCCTGTTCAGCCAGCCATTGCATGGCAACGGCAACTTCAGAGCTCGTAAAAACACCGCCTTGAGCGGGGGCAAAATGCTCACCAACGGAACGCTGAAGTTGCGTGATAACATCACCAAACTTACTTAGATCATTTTCAGCAACAGCCGGCAACCCTTGCATTAATAATAAATAGCATAAACGCTCTGCCTCACGTTTAGGAAAAACCGGCAACGTTTTAAATGCCTCTATTTCCTGTTGACCGTGTAAACCTTGTCCACGCTGATCGAGCACCAAAATAAAACGCCAAGTTTCAGGAATATCCAAATGTACAAGTACGGGTGGCGTAATAGTTTTTGCTCCCCGCCCACCGTCAACCACCAACCCCCCCTGCTCAAATACTCCAATACCAATACCAGAACGTAAGCCCCTATCCATTAACAAAGCAATATCACGTACGCTTAACCCTAAACCATAAAACGCATTAAGTGCAGAGCCTATTGCCAATGACATTTGCGTACCCGATCCTAGACCAACATGTTCAGGAATAGCGGATTCTATGATTACGGCTAGCTTATCCGAGACATTTAAGACTTGGCACATCAAAGTCAAACATTTTTCAGCACGCTTTGCAGAGGGCCCTGTTACTATGCGTTCATATGAAGCAGATAGTGATAATTTTGTAGAATTCTCATTGAGTGCAACGCCAATACTGCCAAAATTACGACCCAACGATCCGCTTAGATCTATAAAACCCATATGCAACCGAGCTGGAGCAATGACTGAAACTTTAGAATAGTGGCTTATCAAGCTAGTGATGTAATGTTTGATTAAAAAATGGACGAATTATACAGTATTAACATGCCCTCATACGGACTTAAAAGCAAAAAGAGCTTGTGATAAATCTGCTACCATAAAATCACACAACTCAATAGCCATTAAATCGACTGGCACTGTTGAAGGCACAAAAACTGAAAATGCTCCCGCTTTTGCTGCCGCCTGAATCCCGACCAAAGAGTCTTCAAGGATCAAACAATCTGCAATTGGCACCTTTAATCGTTCCGCTGCTTTTAAAAAAACATCAGGCTCAGGCTTACCTTGAATCACATCATCACGCGTAACAATCGTTGAAAATACCTCTTTAATACCTGCTAACTCAAGACATTCATAAACATTAATCGCCCTACTATTTGTTGCCAAGCAATAGGGAATCTTGCATTCGATAATAAAGTCTAGCAACTGATTAAAACCATGCTTTGTCTCAATACCGTCAATAGACACTTGCTCACGCCAAAAAACACCACTGAGTTCATTAAATGATTTCAAATCGAAATCTGCACCTAAATGTGCCAGCACTTTTCTCTCTATATTCTTATAATGTAATCCCGACAAAGAGTTTAAAAATGTCTCAGTAAAATCAACCCCCATTGATGTTGCAGCAGCCTGCCAAGCCTTGAAATACGTTTTTTCCGTATCTAAAACCAAGCCATCCATATCAAAGATAACGGCGGCAAAATCGGTCAGTTTACACATGGATAACCTTAATATATTCACCTACGGCTTCACGACTGGAACCGACCACAATACGATTTAAACCTGCCTGTGTTTGCTCTATGTTTCCTGACACTTCAATCGTTTCTCCTGTAAGCGCCTGACCTGTATAGGTTGCCGTAAAACAAACGATAGCGTCATAGTCTTCATGACCTACCTTAAAGACCGCCGGATAATCAAATGCATAAGTATCATCGATAACAAGGCATTGCAGCGTTATCATTCCGCATTTTTGATAACGCATTTTGTCAACAGACTGCGTATCATCAATAAAACTTAGATCAATCTTACGACCCCTAATAAGCACCTTATTACCTTTTCTTCGTTCATGCCAAACGTACTCAGAAAAACTTAAATGACAAGATCTTCGGTTGTAAGAGGAGAGCCACTCCTCCTCAGTCAAATCTTGCAACTTATGTTGGCTAATCAATTTAGCAAGCTCTGCTCTACATTGATGAAACGTCTTTCGCCCGTAACAAATCAAATCAATATCTGAATTTTGCTTTTGCACACCGATTAATAGCGAACCTGTAATCCCGATTTGGGATAAATCCACACCATTTTCTTGCAATAAATGACAAAGTTGAATGAGATCGCCTTCAACGTCATCGTAATGGTTTTTAGTCAGAATCTGCTGCAAGCATTCTCTGGGCTGATAATGTTTGGCAATTTTATCAATAACTACAGCATGTAAATGAGCATCCAACAAAACGGAGTAATATAAATAGCCTGGACATTTCTCTCTGAGTAAAGCGTTCGCTTGTTCAGTGTCAACCTTAATCCATGCCCCCTCTACTTCAATATATCTTAAAAAACAGAGTACCTTACCCTGCTCAATGCCATGCCAGACAACTGCAAATATATAACCTTCAGCCGTCTCAACAAAATCCTTTGGTAAAAACATCAGCTTACTTCTCTATTATTCCGGCACAATGATCTTTGTTTTCGATTAAGACCTTCATAATTTAATTCCTAAAAATATCGACCACTTGAATTTTAACTTAATTTCTATTAATCCCTTAATTAATTGGGCTTGACTAGGCTTACCGTGTATATTCTCTAATCACTAAACTAACCAGATCACACCCAATTAAATTAGAATCCATATTTTTATTGAAACTAAAAGCCTAATCACCTATGCTCATGGGCTTAAGTTTTAGCCTAAACTAAAACCGAAGCGCTCGTTATTATGCCCTAAATCACACCCACAGGAGACTGTATGAAGATTGGTATACCTAAAGAAATTCACCCCGGCGAAAAACGTGTTGCAACAACACCTGAAGCAGCCGCACAAATAATAAAACTGGGGTTTTCCATCAGCATTGAAACAGGAGCAGGACTTAACGCAAATATATCAGACGAAGCTTACCAAGCCGCCGGGGTCGAAATTGTAAACGACACCCAAGTACTTTGGCAGCAATCTGATATTATTTTAAAAGTACGTGCCCCCGAACATAATCAAACACTCGATAAAGACGAAGCTGATTTATTATCGCCCGGCGCATGTTTAATCAGTTTTATCTGGCCGGCACAAAATGAAGCCCTCATGCAAAAACTGGCCAATAACCAAGTCACCGTATTAGCCATGGATAGCGTTCCACGCATGTCCCGTGCGCAAAAACTAGATGCCTTAAGCTCTATGGCCAACATTGCCGGTTACCGGGCTATTGTTGAAGCGGCGCAATTTTTTGGCCGTTTCTTTACCGGCCAAATCACTGCTGCAGGAAAAATCCCACCGGCTAAAGTACTCGTCATAGGAGCAGGTGTTGCTGGTTTAGCAGCTATTGGTACCGCAAAAGGCATGGGCGCTATCGTCAGATCGTTTGATACTCGACCTGAAGTAAAAGAACAGATTGAAAGTATGGATGCCGAGTTTCTCATGCTCGATTTCAAAGAAGAAGGCGGCGGCACCGGTGGTTATGCAAAAACCATGTCCAAGGAATTTATAGATGCAGAAATGGCATTATTTGCCGAGCAAGCCAAAGAAGTCGACATTATAGTAACCACTGCGTTAATTCCAGGTAAACCAGCGCCTAAATTAATCACTGCTGCCATGGTAGAGTCAATGAAACCCGGTAGCGTTATTGTTGATTTAGCTGCAGAACAAGGGGGTAACTGCGAATTAACTGAAAAGAATCAAGTGGTCGTCAAACATGATGTGACTTTGATTGGATACACCGACTTGCCTAGTCGTTTAGCAAACCAATCTAGCCAGCTTTACGCCACTAACCTGCGACACTTGTTAACGGAGCTTTGTCCTGAAAAGAACGGTGAAATCAATGTTAATATGGAAGATGAGGTCATTCGTGGCACCACGGTCATCAAAGAAGGCAAAATCACGTGGCCACCACCAGCACCGAAACTTTCTGCCAGTCCGACACCCCAAAATGCAGCCGCAACAGACACACCTAAAGAATCAACTAAAAAGTCGTTTCTTCCAGCGTTTGTCAGGCAACTACTACCCATTGTTACTGCAGGGCTTATATTATTTGGGATAGGTGCCGTTGCGCCTGAGTCGTTCATGACGCATTTTACCGTCTTTGTACTCTCTTGCTTTGTTGGTTATCAGGTCATCTGGAATGTTTCACATTCTCTACATACCCCATTAATGAGCGTAACTAATGCTATTAGCAGTATCATCGTAATAGGTGCCATTGTACAAATTTCCACCGCTAATTCAACAGTCACTATTCTGGCAGGTTTAGCGATTCTTTTAGCCTCTATCAATATAGTCGGTGGCTTTTTTGTCACCCGCCGTATGTTAGAAATGTTTAGAAAATAACAGGAGATCACAATGTCACACAGTTTAGTTACGATGTCATACATCGTTGCCGCCATCCTGTTCATTCTAAGCCTCAGTGGCTTAAGTAATCAGGAAACGGCTCGTAAAGGTAATTATTACGGCATGTTAGGCATGGCCATTGCCATTATTGCTACCACTTTTAGTGGTTCTGTTACAGCTTTTGGTATTTTAGTCGCCGCCTTAATCGTAGGGGGTGCTATTGGTGCTAGAGCCGCCGCTAAAGTTGAAATGACACAAATGCCAGAACTGGTTGCGATTATGCACAGCCTGGTCGGTATGGCAGCCGTGTTAGTCGGTTATGCCAACTTTATGGATCATGCGATTTCTATCTCAGGTGTTGAAAAAACCATCCACGAAGTAGAAATTTATATCGGTATTCTTATTGGTGCGGTTACATTTTCAGGCTCAGTCATTGCTTTTGGTAAGCTTAGCGAAAAGATTAGTGGTAAACCTTTGTTATTGCCGGGTCGCCACTGGCTAAATCTACTGTTACTGATCGCAGCTATCGTCTTAGGTTATGTATTTTTACAACAAACCGAAGCCGGTGGGGATGCCATTATTCCATTAGCGATTATGACAGGTATTGCCTTAATCTTTGGCGTACACATGGTTATGGCTATCGGGGGTGCCGATATGCCGGTGGTTATTTCTATGCTGAATAGTTATTCAGGATGGGCGGCGGCGGCAACTGGGTTTATGCTCAGTAACGACCTGTTGATTGTAACCGGCGCGTTAGTGGGCAGTAGCGGTGCCATTTTGAGTTATATTATGTGCCGCGCGATGAACAGACATTTTTTAAGTGTTATTGCGGGTGGATTTGGTACGTCCTCAGGAGGAGAATCAGCTGCGATTGAAGGGGAAGTTCAACCCGTTAGTGCAGAGGAAACAGCCCAGTTACTTAAAGAAGCCAAAAACATTATGATCATTCCTGGCTACGGCATGGCCGTTGCCCAAGCACAACATACGGTTAATGAAATCACCAAATTATTAAGAGATAAAGGTAAAAAAGTACGCTTTGGTATCCATCCGGTCGCTGGACGTATGCCTGGACACATGAACGTATTATTAGCCGAAGCTAAAGTACCGTATGATATAGTTTTTGAAATGGATGAAATCAATGATGATTTCCCGAATGTAGATGTCTCCATTGTAATTGGTGCGAATGACATCGTTAATCCGTCTGCACTAAATGACCCTAATAGTCCAATTGCCGGAATGCCGGTTATAGAATGCTGGAAAGGCGAAACAACTATCGTTTTAAAACGCAGTATGGCATCGGGGTATGCGGGTGTAGGTAATCCATTATTTGTGTTAGAGAATACACGCATGTTATTTGGTGATGCCAATACAACCATGCAGGCAGTATTAAAAGCGTTGAAAGAATAAGTTGCCATTCTGGCTTTGCTTTTATGCCAATCATTTATCTAATTTGTATGGGCATAAATAGCATTGCCAGTTATTCTCTGAACATACCAATCTTAACCAGACTGGAATTTAGATATTGATTACGGCTTATATAACATTTTAGAATGAATTAAACTAATTTGGAAATCTATAACCTTTTGGAGTCACTTTTAAATGCAACATCACTTCATTAACCGATATTACATAACAAGCATCTGCTTAGTATCACTTCTCTCAGGTTGCGCGTCTGACCCCGCACCTATACCCACATCTCCGATTCTTTCTGGGGATAAAATGCTAAGCGAAAGCAAAAATATTGCTAACTTAGGCGATAGATGGAAAAAAGGTAAGCAATTGATAGATCAAGGCAATCTTCTAATCCGTGATGGTAAAGGCAAAATCGATGAAGGCAATCGCATGATTGATGAAGGCGAAAGAATACAACGTGAAAGCGAAGAAAGTTATAAAAATATTAAACAATAACCGACAATAAACGCATTAGATAAAGCAAGTGATAGCTTCACTCCATCACTTGCTTTTATTTCACATAAAAACCTATAACTCTCGCGTAGCACTAAATTTAATATCCGGCCATCGTTCTTCTGTCAACTGCAAGTTGACTCGACTATTAGCCAAATAAACCAAGTAACCACCTCCATCTTCAGCCAAATTTTCAAATACTTTCTTTTTAAACTCTTCAAGTTTCGCAGGTTTATCTGAACTCACCCAGCGCACGGTTGAAATAGGAGCCGCATCATAGACGCATTCAACATTATATTCACCTTTCAAGCGAAAGGCCGTTACATCAAACTGCAAAATCCCCACCGCCCCCAGAATTAAATCATTATTTTTTAATGGCTTAAATAACTGTGTAGCACCTTCTTCCGTTAATTGCACTAAACCTTTTTGCAGTGCCTTTGCTCTTAAAGGATCTTTTAAAATGACCCGCCGAAATAATTCAGGAGCAAAATAAGGAATGCCTCCAAATTTGAGTGCTTCACCTTGAGTAAACGTATCACCCACTTGAATAGTACCGTGATTGTGCAACCCTATGATGTCACCAGGATAAGCCTCTTCCACACTCTTACGGGTATCCGCCTGAAAAGTAATCGCATTACTAACCTGAATACTCTTGCCTAATCGAACATGTTGAACCTTCATACCTTTATCGAATTTACCTGAGCAAACTCTTAAAAAAGCAACTCTATCCCTATGAGAAGGGTCCATATTCGCTTGAACTTTAAAGACAAAACCTGAAAACTTTTCCTCTTCGGGATCAACCACCCTTTGTTCTGCTTGCCTGGGTCGCGGAGAAGGCGCATATTCTGCAAAAGCGTCCAATAATTCGATAATACCAAAATTATTTATCGCAGAACCGAAGAAAACAGGGGTTAAATTTCCAGCCAAATACTCTTCTAAATCAAACTCATGACTTGCGCCTTTAACCAGATCTATTTCGTCACGCAGTTCTTCAGCCTGTTCTTTAAGAATTTCATCTAACTTAGGATTATTCAAGCCTTTAATCACTTCTGCCTCAGCAATCCTTCCACCATGCTGAGCGCTAAACAAATGAATTTCATCCTTGTACAAATGATAAACCCCCTTAAATCGCTTACCCATACCAATAGGCCAAGTCATCGGAGCACATTTAATATTTAAAACGTGCTCAACTTCGTCCATTAACTCAATAGGTTCACGCCCTTCTCTATCCAATTTATTGATAAATGTGAGAATAGGAGTCGTGCGTAATCGGCACACTTCCATTAAATTAATGGTACGCGCCTCAACGCCTTTAGCGACGTCGATAACCATCAATGCCGAGTCAACTGCGGTCAAAGTACGATAGGTATCTTCTGAGAAATCTTCATGGCCTGGGGTATCTAGCAAATTAATAATGCAATCTTTATGTTCAAACTGCATGACAGAGGTGGTCACAGAAATACCCCGCTCCTTTTCCATTTCCATCCAGTCGGATGTCGCATGACGTGCTGCTTTACGCCCTTTAACAGATCCTGCAAGCTGAATAGCACCCCCAAACAACAGGAGCTTTTCAGTAATCGTTGTTTTACCTGCGTCAGGATGTGAAATGATAGCAAAGGTACGGCGCCTTAGCAGTTCTGAGTTTTGTTCTAACATGCTTTAATTAACTTGATTTACCAAAATGGTGGAATTATACCTTTTTATTCGGGATGATGTATTGACCATCCGACAGGCAAAAAAAAACCCAAGTGATTAGACCTGGGTTTTTTAAATAAGAGCTTGGCAATTCCCTACTTTCACATGGCAAACTGCCACACTATCATCGGCGCTAAATGGTTTCACTTCCGAGTTCGGGAT
>Ga0194062_1000463_pt1 | contig 17078 bp, 10 predicted proteins | sample SepL2225m_MetaG_FD_155481 | JGI IMG/M metagenome (GOLD analysis project Ga0194062, IMG submission 155481) | Anoxic zone freshwater microbial communities from boreal shield lake in IISD Experimental Lakes Area, Ontario, Canada - Sep2016-L224-25m | ecosystem: Environmental > Aquatic > Freshwater >... | reverse complement strand
ATACCCGACAGCCTGGTTTTCAACTTAAAATCCCAGGAGATTGAGAACAAATTCAGGTACGAAGGAGTCACTGACCTGATAAACTGGAAGATCACTTATGGCGGCGGACTGGATTATGCGAAATACAACAATCACACTTTTCAGAAGTACTTTCTTAAGGATTCGGTAGGTATTCTCGATTATTATTCCACGATCGAGCTATGGAAATACGCTGCTTTCGGACAGGTTAGCCGCAATTTTTTCGACGAAACGCTGCAGCTTTCTCTGGGACTGAGATTCGACGGAAACACCTATTCCAGCCTTATGAGCAACCCTCTGGACCAGACCTCTCCCCGTTTCTCCGCCTCTTACCAGTTCGCAAAAGGCTGGTTCATCAACTTCAATACGGGACGGTATTATCAGCTTCCGGCTTACACAACGCTGGGATTCCGCAACAACCAGGGGAGCCTGGTCAATGATTCGCTCGGTATCCGCTATATTTCGACCGATCATATAGTTCTGGGCATCGAATACCAGTACCGGCCCAATGCCAAGATTTCTCTCGAAGGCTTTTATAAGAATTACCGGCATTACCCGCTTTCGCTCATCGATTCCGTTTCCCTTGCAAGCAAGGGAAGCGATTTCGGCATCGTGGGAGATGAACCTGTGATTCCAACGGCCCGGGGAAGAGCCTATGGCGTTGAGGTCCTATTCAGAGATATCAATCTGTTCAAGTTCAACGTCATCCTTTCATATACCTTCGTCCGCAGTGAATTCACGAATTTCTACGGCATCTATATCCCATCCTCATGGGATAACCGCAACCTGCTGAATTTCACAGTGAGCAGGAAATTCAAATACAACTGGCAGGTGGGCTTCAAATACAGGTATGCTGGCGGAGCCCCTTACACCCCCTGGAATTGGAATAAATCAAGCCTGGTTGCTGCCTGGAATGTACAGGGCCGCGGTTACCTCGATTACAATAAATACAATACGCTCAGGCTTTCCGACTTCAATCAACTGGACCTTCGGGTTGACAAATCGTTCTTTTTCAAAAAATGGTCGCTGATGATTTATATCGACATCCAGAATGCTCTTAATTTAAAAGCGGCTCAACCCGATATTCTAGTAAATACCCAGCCCGACGGAAGTATCAAGACCTTTGTAGATCCTGAAGGTAATCTCAGATATGTCCTCAGGTCTATCCCGAATTATGCAGGAACGATAGTCCCGGCGATCGGGATCATGATTGACTGGTAATTAAATTTTCTGTGTTTGATTTTTTTTTGTAGTTTGGCCCGCTAAATTCAAAACTTAAGCTCATGAAAAAAATAGTTATCATTATGGCTCTGCTGATGGCTTTTACAGCCCAGGGCCAGACCGGGAATAAAAGCAAGGATAAAACCAAAGAAAAAACCAAGCCCTCGATCCCTGCAGTTATTCCTCAGGAAAAACCCCGTGAAATCCCTCCGAAAAAAGAAAAATGCTGTAACTGGCTTGCCCCGGTCAGGACTCTCAAAAGCTGGGGATTCATCGACACAACAGGTGCATATGTTATTAATCCGCAATTCGACGATGCCGAGAATTTTGCCGACGGACTTGCAAGGGTAAAAAAAATGGGTGACTGGGGATATATTGATGCCAAAGGAACTTACGTGGTTAATCCGCAGTTTGACCTTAACGAGAATTTCATCGAAGATCTGGCATGGGTATATAAATTAAAAAAATGGGGATTCATAGATAGAAAAGGATTGATCGTTGTTGATTACCAGTTTTCCAATGCCGAAGATTTTCATGATGGTATTGCCAGAGTCAGGATAGGGACCACATGGGGCTTTATCGACACTAAGGGGAAATATGTGATCAATCCTCAATTCACAGCAGTAGGCGAATTTATTAACGGCCTTGCCAGGGCGCGCTTTGGTAAGGATTGGGGGTATATTGATAAAACCGGCCGCTGGGTCATAAACCCTCAGTTCAGCGATGCAGAAGATTTTCATGAAGGACTTGCCAGGGTGAAGAAAGGAAACCTCTGGGGATTTGTCGATAAAACAGGGGCCTACGTCATTAATCTTCAATTTGAAGATGCCGGTGATTTTCATCAGGGTCTTGCTTCTGCCAAAAAGATGCGGCAGTGGGGTTATGTTGACGACAAGGGATCCTGGAAGATCAGTCCCCAGTTCGATGATGCGGGAGATTTCATTGAAGGCCTCGCTAAAGTGCGAAAAGGAAAGCTGTGGGGCTTTATCGACATCAATGGTGCTTATAAAATTAATTTACAGTTCGCAGCTGCAGAAGATTTCTGTGAAGGTGCAGCCCGGGTAAAACGGGTTAACAAATGGGGCTTTATTGACCAGAGCGGAAGGGATCTCACAAATCCTCAATTTGATGCTGCTGAGGACTTTAGCCACGGCTTTGCAAAAGTACGCAAAGGCGTTAAATGGGGCTTTATCAATAAGCGGGGCGACCTTATAGTGAACTTTATTTTTGATCAAAGCGGAGACTTTAAAAAATAAATATTAAAAAAAACCCCCTTGTGTGTTGCACGAGGGTTTTTTTTGTTTATCTTTGTTATGTTTTTTATAGGATAAATATTCAAACTATTGTTAATCTCTTCATAACATCATTATGACAACTCTTCAAAATCCAGGACTTATACTCAGCGAACTTACGCTTGATATGGTCCCCAGCCAGCCGGCAGTTTACGCCCTGCTCTCCGATGGTGATACAGGAACAAATTATAAACGTTGCAGGTTTGTCGGCTTTACCGAAGACCTAAGGAAAGCGATCCTTAATCATTTCCAGCCCTCCGAGCCTATTGTTCCTCTGAGGTATTTCATGCTTTCTTCGAAACTGAAGTATCTTAGGTATGAAGTTGTGCCCACAGGCGACAGCACTACCTTGTTTAACAGAACTCAGCGCTGGATGGAAGAATTTAATATGGCCACCTCATCTCAGGAAAATGAAGAGGCCGTGCATCTGAGCTTTGCATAAGTAAAACGCGATAATTTTTGTTTTTACAATAAATCTGCGTATATTTGCAGCGGATTTAAGGTAGATTTAGTAACGAGGGGACGAGAGTCCCCTCGTTTGCTGAAACCTGGCAGGGTAATTTTTTACCATGCTTCGGCAGAACACAATACCTTATCAGCATACAAGAATGACTATGATTACCGAGAAGCAACTCACTGCATTAATCCGCGACTATCTGAAAGATTCGGATAAGTTCCTGATCGAAGTAGTGATCAGACCGCTAAACCACATTATAGTTTTCATCGACGGTGATCATGGAGTGGCCATTTCCGATTGCCAGAAACTCAGCCGCCACCTGGAACAACAGATTGACCGTGACCAGGAAGATTTTGACCTGATGGTCTCTTCGGCAGGAGCCGACAGACCTCTGAAAGTAGCACGGCAGTATCAGAAATTCCCGGGAAGAAGTCTCGAAGTGGTCACCCTGAGCGGCACTAAACTGGAAGGACTGCTGCTTACTGCAGATGCAAACGGAATTAAACTTGAACAGGAGATAAAAAAATCAAAGAAAGAAACAGAGAAGAACATGGTGGAGCTGAAATACGAAGAAATCAAATCAGCAAAAGTCGTTCTTAGTTTTAAACACTGATTGAACGAATAGCGATTAATCGTTCTTTATTCAGTCATTCAATCATTCAATCATTCAATATAACACCCCAATGGAACATTTAAACTTAGTCGAAACCTTCTCGGAATTCAAAGAATTCAAGAACATCGACCGTGAGACCATGATGCGTATCCTGGAGGAAGTATTCAAACATATGCTTACCAAGAGGTTCGGATCGTCCGATAATTTTGATATTATCGTTAATATTGACAAAGGCGACCTCGAGATCTGGAGGAACCGTACCATTGTTGAGGACGGTCTGGCAGAAGATGAGAATACCCAGATCGCTTATTCCGACGCAATTAAGATCGAACCCGATTTTGAAGTCGGGGAAGAACTTTCGGAAGAGATCAAGCTGGTCGATTTCGGAAGACGTGAGATCCTCGCAATCAGGCAAAACCTGATATCGAAAATACAGGAGTACGAGAAAAATAACATTTATCTGAAATACAAAGATAAGATCGGTGAAATTATTGCAGGCGAAGTGTATCAGGTATGGAAGAAGGAGATCCTGGTGCTCGACGATGAGGGGATTGAACTGATCCTTCCCAAATCGGAACAGATCCCGACCGATTTTTACCGCAAGGGGGATTCGATAAGGGCAGTCGTTTCGAAGGTTGAAATGAAATCAAATAATCCGATGATCGTCCTCTCCCGTACTTCGGAAGCCTTTCTTGAAAGGTTGTTTGAAGCCGAAGTCCCCGAAGTGTTCGACGGACTTATCCAGATCAAAAAAATAGTACGAGTGCCTGGTGAAAGAGCAAAGATCGCAGTGGAATCCTACGACGACCGCATTGACCCTGTTGGCGCATGCGTCGGCATGAAAGGATCACGTATCCACGGTATTGTGAGAGAACTTAAAAATGAGAATATCGATGTCATCAATTTCACCACCAATCCCTCACTATATATCCAGCGGGCTCTAAGTCCGGCAAAGGTGTCCTCTATTATAATTACTGAAGAAGATAAGAAAGCCGACGTCTATATGAGGCCCGACCAGGTCTCTCTGGCTATTGGCAAGGGAGGTTTTAACATACGTCTTGCCGGTAGGCTCACAGGTTACGAGATCGATGTTTACCGCGATACGGATGTAGACAATGAGGATGTGGATCTGATCGAATTTTCCGATGAGATCGATCAGTGGATCATCGATGAGCTTAAGACTATCGGATGCGATACAGCAAAGAGCGTTCTCGATCTGGATGTTGAAGAACTTGTTAAACGTACCGACCTCGAAGAAGAGACCATCAATGAGGTAATCCGCATTTTAAAAGCTGAGTTCGAATAAAAATTCATAATTTTGCCGCATGAGTGAAGGCACAACAACGGTCAGGTTAAGCAAAGCCGCGAGAGAGTTCAATATCGGTATCAGTACCGTAGTGGAATTCCTTTCTCGAAAAGGGTTTAATGTAGACCGTGACCCAAATGGCAAGCTCAATGAAGAGATGTACAATCTCCTCAAAAAAGAGTTTGCCACAGAGAAACAGGTAAAGGAGGAAGCAAGTAAGATTGAGCTGGCTTTTACTTCTCACCAGACCATTACTATAGAAGATAAGAAAACTGCGACCAAGGAAAGGGAAAAGGAGCGCGAGGACCTCTTCATAAAGAATGTGTCATTGGAGTACGACAAGAGGCAGGCAGAACCACCCAGGAAACCTAAAGAAGTTCCTTTAAAAGAAACTGTAAAGGAGGTTCAGAAACCTGAAGCTAAACCTGCAGCTACAGAAAAACCTGTAGCGGAAAAACCAATACTTCCGGAACCCTCCGCCAGGGAAGAACAAAAACCGGATAAGGTTTCTGAAGTTCTAGTTCTGTCAGCTGACAACAAAGAGGTAACTTCTGCAAAGTCAGAAGAAACGGATACAGCAAAGCCGGTTTCGAAAGCAAAAGCCGAGGACGAAGCTGCCGTTCCAGCGGAAGAGAAAGTTGAAAAAGGTCTTGGCGAGCTGAAGATCCTCGGAAAGATGGATCTTGAAACTTTTGAGAAAAAATCTTCGAAAAAAGGCAAAGGTAAAGCAATGCCAGAAGAACCCGCTGTACCTGAAGTTGAAGTTCCGGCGCCCGTTGAATCTAAAGAAGGTGAAACGAAGGAGGTTGAAGCTCCGGCACCCCTTGCATCGAAAGAAGTTGAGCCGGAACCTGTCATCCCCGTTGAAATCATTGAGCCTGTAAAAGTTATTGAAGCGGAGAAAGTCGACGCTAACTTCCTGCCTATGACCAAGATCAAGCTGGAAGGTCCTACTATCCTTGGTTCTATTATTTTGCCTGAGCCAAAACGATTTGAGAAGAAAAAACAGCTTGTTGCTTCTTCCTCCGACGATTCAGTCAAGTCGAAAAAGAAAAAGAGGAAACGTATTAAACGTACGGGTGGAGAGGAGATCACTCCAGCTAAAGAACCCGAAAAACCGCGATTTAACAAAGACAAAAAGTTCACAAGAGAGATCCAGAAACCTGAAGTGACTCAGGAGGATATCGAACGGCAGATCAAAGAAACCCTTGCAAGGCTTAGTCCCAGCGGGAAGTCTAAAGCTTCTAAATACCGCCGGCAGAAAAGAGATGAAGTAAGCCAGAAACTCCAGCAGGAGCAGGAACGCATTGAAGAAGGCAAGAAGGTGATCAAAGTCACCGAGTTCGTCACGGCCAATGAACTTGCCAATATGATGCATGTTTCGGTTACCGAGATCATTTCCACCTGCATGTCGCTGGGCTTGTTCGTTTCGATCAACCAGAGGCTGGATGCGGAAACGCTTACACTGGTGGCCGATGAGTTCGGATACAAACTTGAATTTGTCAGTGTTGAAGTGCAGGAAGCAATAGACGGCCAGAATGCCGAAGACAATCCTGAAGACATCCGTGAACGGGCGCCTATCGTTACGGTCATGGGACATGTCGACCATGGCAAAACCAAACTGCTCGATTTTATCCGCTCCACCAACGTGGTTGCCGGGGAAGCCGGGGGTATTACCCAGCATATCGGGGCCTACGAAGTAGTGCTTGATAATGGGAAGGCTATTACTTTCCTCGATACTCCCGGTCATGAAGCATTCACCGCTATGCGTGCCCGTGGCGCGAAGGTTACCGATGTTGCAATCATCGTTATTGCAGCTGACGAGACTGTTATGCCCCAGACCAAGGAAGCCATCAACCATGCCATGGCTGCAGGTGTTCCTATCGTTTTTGCGATCAACAAGATCGATAAACAAAATGCAAATCCTGAAAAGATACGTGAAGAATTGTCGAAGATGAACATCCTCGTCGAAGAATGGGGCGGCAAATACCAGTCACAGGAAATATCGGCCAAAACCGGGCTGAATGTTGGCGTTCTGCTTGACAAAGTACTTCTCGAAGCCGAAATGCTCAATCTTAAAGCGAATCCCAGTCGATTCGCAATGGGTACTGTAATTGAATCGTCACTCGATAAAGGACGTGGTTATGTTTCCAAACTACTGGTACAGAACGGATCGCTTAAGATCGGTGATATCGTTCTTGCAGGGGCAACATATGGAAGGGTTAAAGCCATGTACAATGAGCGTAACATCCCGATCAGGGAAGCAGGCCCTTCGGCGCCTCTTCTGATGCTCGGCCTTAATGGTGCGCCCCAGGCAGGCGACGGATTCAATGTTATGACCGACGAAAAAGAGACCAAGAATATTTCCACAAAACGTCTTCAGCTCCAGCGCGAACAGGGTCTGAGAACTCAGAAACATATTACTCTTGATGAGATCGGCCGCCGTATTGCAATCGGGGAATTCAAAGAACTTAACATCATTGTCAAAGGTGATGTCGACGGTTCAGTGGAAGCTCTCTCCGATTCATTGCTCAAACTGACTAACGAGGAGGTTGCGGTCAATGTGATCCACAAATCGGTTGGACAAATCACCGAATCTGACGTCCTTCTTGCCTCTGCATCCAACGCGGTGATTGTCGGATTCCAGGTACGCCCCTCGATGAGCGCCCGTAAACTGGCAGAAGCCGAACAGATCGATATACGTCTATACTCTATCATCTACCAGGCTATCGAAGAGATCAAATCGGCTATCGAAGGCATGCTTGCACCTGAGATTGAAGAAAAGATCACCTCCAATATAGAGATCAGGGAAGTGTTCAAAATCACTAAGGTGGGTACGGTGGCTGGTTGTATGGTGCTTGATGGAAAAATCTCAAGGCAGACTACTATCCGTGTAATCCGTGATGGTATTGTCGTCTACACCGGTCGCCTCGGATCGCTGAAGCGTTTTAAAGATGATGTAAGGGAAGTATCTTCAGGCTTTGAGTGCGGACTGAACATCGACAATTTCAATGATATCAAAGTAGGTGATATCATCGAAGGGTACGAACAGATCGAAGTTAAAAGGAAACTATAAACTTCAGGCCTCCAGGGTCTGAAGCCTGTCGGGGCCAACGGATACGGTATCTACCGGCAATTTCACAAAATCTTCAATGAAGCGGATATATCTCTTCAGGGCAGACGGAAGATCGGCCAGGGAATTTCTTTCATCAAGACTTGTGTTCCATCCCTCAAGCTCAGAATACAGGGGAAGGAGTTCTTCTGAAGAAAGTTCGAACGGATAAGATTCAAGCAAATTCCCTGATTCCTTGTATGCTGTGCAAACACTGAGCTTCTCAAAAGGATTCAGCACATCAGCCTTCATCATAATAAGACTGTCGACCCCATTAAGCATAATGGCGTACTTCAATGCTGGCAAGTCAAGCCAGCCACAACGCCTGGGTCTTCCTGTGGTAGAGCCGAATTCCCTTCCACCTTCCCTGAGCCTGTCGCCGATGTCATTGGTCAGCTCGGTCGGAAACGGCCCGCTGCCTACCCGGGTACAATAGGCTTTAAATATACCGAAAACTTTTCCGATATTATGCGGAGAGACACCCAGCCCTGTACAAACGCCTGCAGTCACCGTACTCGAAGAAGTGACATACGGATAGGATCCGAAATCAACATCAAGCATTGTTCCCTGGGCTCCTTCGGCCAAAACCGAACGGCCATCAGCCAGGCATTTATTGATATACACCTCGGCATCAACGACCTTCAGATCTTTCATCCTTTCAATAGAGCTGAACCATAAGGCCTCGTATTCATTAAACGGCAACCCGTCAAGAGTAAAGGATGTAAAGTCAAAACCGTAGGAATTCACAATCTTTGTATGCAGGTCCTTCAGACTGTCGTACATTTTTCTGAAACCAGGGTAGCAGATGTTTCCAACCCGGATACCATTTCTTGCATATTTATCGGTATACGTGGGACCGATTCCTTTCAGTGTTGATCCTATTTTGGCATCTTTTTTTGCACTCTCATAGGCTGCATCAAGCATACGGTGTGTAGGCAGGATCAAATGGGCACGGTTTGCAATGAGAAGATTATCTTCGGGCCGCATCCCTGCTTCTCTCAGCTTGTCGATCTCCCTGAACAGGATCACCGGGTCGATAATGACTCCGTTCCCAATGACATTCATCGAATTTTTGTGAAAAATACCTGATGGAATAGTATGCAAAACAAACTTCTTGCCGTCAAACACTATCGTATGGCCTGCATTTGGACCACCCTGAAACCGGGCAATGACATCATATCGTGGTGAAAACACATCCACAATCTTTCCTTTCCCTTCATCACCCCACTGGAGTCCAAGGATCACATCAACCTTCATCTGTAAATCGTTTATTTTTTAGACCTGGCCTGACCATAAAAAGTCAGAGAGTAACTTGAAATATCGACAGAGAAAAGCCTCTCTACCTCTTCCCTGATCTGTTCGATCAGAGGATTATAAAATTCAATCACTTCGCCGCTGTCGCTGAAAATAAAATGATCATGCTGCTTAAAAAGATTGGATTTTTCAAACTGCGCATAATTGGTGCCGAATTGATGCCGGGTTACCAAACCGCAATCAAGCAATAATTCAATGGTATTGTATAAGGTCGCCCGGCTTACCCTGTATTTATGGTTTTTCATCCGAATATAGAGCGTCTCGATATCAAAATGCCCATCAGTAGCATAAATTTCCTTTAATATAGTATACCTCTCGGGCGTTTTACGATGGCCATGCTTTTCAAGGTATTCCGTAAAAATCTTTCGAACATTCTCAAAAGTATCTTCGGATATTTTTTTCATTCCTTTAAATTTTACGTAAAGGTAGGGAATTAAAATTATTTAGAACAAATAAAAATTAAAAAATTAATCGATTCGCTTGACTGATGTGACTCCATCAATGTTCAGTAATTTTGCCAGCACGTTATTGAGTGAGTTGGTATCTCTCACAAACAGCCTTATTTGTCCATTAGTCAAACCATCTTCAGCCAGAATTGTAAACGCCTTGATATTCAGGTTTAGTTCACTGGAAATAATCCTTGTGATCTCATTGATCAGCCCGATCCTATCGATCCCGTTAACCTGAATACAGGTCAGAAACGAAATAAATTCACTATTGGTCCAGTTTAGCTTTATAAAACGGGTTCCGTACTGAGAGATCATTTCCAGGGCCTGGGTACATTTAGTACGATGAATAATCATCGGACTCTCCTCCGATGTTAGGAAACCTATCACGTCATCGCCCGGAATAGGGTTACAACATTCAGGGATCTGGTAGCCGGTATAGGCCGCATTAGTCCTGAAATCAACATCCTCGAACTCGAACTGGTTTCCTTCGTCGCTCTTGGTCTGATAGTCGGTTTCATTCGGCAGAAGCTCCGTACTTTTTTTCACCGTTTTGGAAATGTAACTTATCCAGTCGTTACGGTAGTTCGAAGCTGCAAAAATTTTCACATCTTTCAACCCGAGCATGTCTGTAGCCGCGGCATAATACAGATCGACGAGGGTGGGAAAATTATTGACAGTCTGAAACTGTTTGACCTGCTCCTGTCTGAAACCAACATTGAATTGCGTGAACCATTTCTCGAGCTTCTCTCGTCCCTGTTTGCTGAACTTTTTTTTCTCTTCCTTTACCGCCTGTTTGATATTTGATTTGGCTCTGGTGGTCACAACATACGAAAGCCATTCCTCTTTGGGTGTTTGCTTGTTTGACGTGAGCACTTCAACCTGATGACCGTTTTTAAGAAGGTGGTTGATCGGTACCAGTTTTTTATCGACCTTGGCCCCGATACAATTGTTCCCTATCTCTGAATGAATGGCATAAGCAAAGTCGAGAACGGTAGAATTCGCGGGCAGAATCCTCATCTCCCCCGAAGGAGTAAACACCGAGATCTCATCCAGGAAAAAAAATCCTTTGACGTCGTCGATAAATGAAATGGCATCGGCATCGGGTGACTCGATCATTTCCTTTATCCGGTCAAGCCAGTTATCAAGTTTGCTGCTTATGTTGAACGATTCTTTGTACTTCCAGTGAGCAGCATAACCCCTTTCAGCCACCTCGTCCATCCTCTTCGACCTGATCTGAATCTCGACCCAATGCCCTGTATGTCCCATCACCGTTGTATGCAATGCCTCGTAGCCATTAGCTTTAGGGATCGAGATCCAATCGCGTAAACGGTCCATATTCGGCAGATAATAATCAGTGACGATCGAATATACTTTCCAGCAATCTGATTTCTCAATTTCGTTCGGAGTATCGATCACAATACGGATCGCGAAAATATCGTAGATCTCCTCAAAAGGGACTTCTTTTTTCTTCATTTTCTGCCAGATCGCCGCAATCGATTTTTCCCTGGCTTTTATAGTAAATTTAAAACCCTGCTGAACAAGATCCTTACGGATTGGAAGAATGAACTTGCTAACAAACCGGCTTCGTTCCCTGGCCGATGATCTGAGTTTGTCGTCGAGGGTCTTATAAACATCCGGTTCGGTGTATTTCAGCGCAAGATCCTCCAGCTCACTCTTGATAGCATGAAGCCCCAGACGATGAGCAAGAGGAGCATACAGAATAATTGTCTCGGATGATATTTTAAGCTGTTTTTCAGCCGGCAGAGCGTCAAGTGTACGCATATTGTGGAGGCGGTCGGCAAGTTTTATCAGGATGACTCTCACATCATCGGAAAGGGTCAGCAGAAGCCGTTTGAAATTTTCAGCATGTATCAAGGTCGTTTTCTGGTTAAAAATGCCTTTGATCTTGGTTAATGCATCAATGATCGAAGCTACTTTCTCGCCGAACAATCCCTTGATATCCTCCAATGAATATTCAGTATCTTCGACTACATCATGCAACAGTGCACATATCACCGAAGTAGTACCCAGGCCGATCTCTTCTACACAGATCGTAGCAACCCCGAGCGGATGAAAAATATAGGGTTCCCCGCTTTTTCTACGCATATCGCGGTGAGCATCCAGAGCCAGCCTGAACGCTTTACGTACTATCTTACGATCATCGGGATTTTTGGGTTTCCACAGCCGTAAAAGATTCCTGTAACGCTTCAGTATCTCCTGGTTCTCCGATTCCAATATGGTCTTGGCATTCATGCTGGGGCAGTCAAATATTCTGCAAAAATACAGCAAAATTCAGAATGATTTGAAATAAGATTTAGCCTGAAAAGAGAAAGCCCAAGCAGTAAAATCATTACTTTTGAAACCCTAATCAATTCCGCTCATGCCGCGAAACCGGGTTCGTTTTTTCCGTTGCTTGTTATTGCTGGCCCTGTTGAATTTTCCAGCATGCCTTTTTGCTACACATCAGCGTGCAATGGAGATAACCTTCAGGCATATGGGAGCCCTCACCTATGAAATTACCCTGACATCCTATACAAATACAAAAAGCCCGGTAAATGCAGCCAGGGACTACCTTCAGATCAACTGGGGTGACGGCACTTCCGGACTGATCCCGAGAATTCAGATCAATAATCTGTCCGATACGATCAGCTATAATAAATATCTAGGACAGCATACATTTCCAGGGCCTTCTGCTTCGGCTTATATGATTTCATGCGAAGATCCGAACCGTAACCTTGGGATCATGAACATTCCCAATTCAGTTAACATCCCCATGTTCGTTTACTCTGAGCTTACCATCAGTCCGTATCTGAGCTACGACAACTCCCCCATCCTGCTTGTCCCTCCGGTCGACAATGCCTGTGTTGGACAGCCATTTTACCATAATCCCGGGGCTTATGATCCCGATGGCGACAGCCTTTCATACAAACTGGTGACCTGCCTTGGCATGCAGGGCATGCCCATTCCGGGGTATACCTTGCCTCCTCCGGCCAATTCCTGCAAGATCAACGCCATCACAGGCGACTTCTCATGGATAAGCCCAGAACAGCAGGGCGAATACAATATTGCTATTCTTATTGAAGAATGGAGAGAAGGGATCAGGATCGGCAGCGTTGAAAGGGATATGCAGATCAATGTCGTGGCTTGTAACAACCGCCCTCCCGTGATTGACTCCATTTCCGACACCTGTGTGGAAGCCGGGCATTCTCTAAGGTTCCAGGTCAGAGCCTACGATCCCGACAGCGGCCTGGTTACACTTACAGCTCTGGGCGGACCGTTTATTATCAAGCCAAGCCCCGCCTTCATGGATCCCGATACGGCCATCGGGCAAGCAAGAGTCGTATCCGTCTTCCACTGGCCCACTGTTTGTGAACATGTGAAAAAGAATCCATACGATGTATATTTTAAAGCCCAGGATGATGGTTACCCGGTCCGTCTTGTTGATATCAAATCGATGAAGATCCTGGTGATCGGTCCACGACCACTCAATCTGGCAACAAATCCGGCAGGAAACACCATTAACCTTAGCTGGGACCCATACTCCTGTCAAAATGCAATCGGATTTTATGTTTACCGTAAGCCCGACTCGACCGGCTATATCCCCGATTACTGCCAGACCGGGGTTCCTGCCTACCTGGGCTATACGAGGATCGCTGTGATCAACGATATCACCTCAACGGGTTTTCTTGACGACAACCACGGATCAGGATTGAATCGCGGACTCAAATACTGTTACCTGCTGACCGCCTTCTTCAAAGACGGAGCCGAAGGTTATGCCTCAAACGAAGCCTGCGCTGAACTAAAAAAAGATGTCCCGGTTATTACCAATGTCAGCATCAGCACCACAAACCTCAGTCAGGGCTCCCTCTATCTGGCCTGGTCCAAACCTACCCAGCTCGACACCAACCAGGCTCCGGGGCCATATAAATACATGGTTGGCCGCTCCCGTTCCGATAATCCTCAGCAGTTCACGATCATTGATTCCCTTTTCAGCCTCAATGATACCATTAGACACGATACTCTGCTGAATACTGTCGCCTATTCCTATCGCTACAAGATTGACCTGTACAACCTCACCCCCGGGAACACCTTCTTTATCGGCTCTTCCCAACCGGCTTCTTCGATATTCCTGACTCTCATGCCCGGCGATAAGAAGATGCGACTTTCCTGGTCGAATGATGTCCCATGGAATAATAACTCCTTTACGATATACAGAAGTGACTCTTTCGACGGCTTGTTCGACTCGGTCGGCTATTCCCTCAAACCTAACTACACCGACCGGGGACTGCTTAACGGGAATACCTATTATTATAAGATCAAAAGCAGGGGGAGTTATTCTTCGGCAGGGTTTGTAGATCCGATTATTAATTTTTCCCAGAAGACCGGTGGAGTCCCCATCGATAACGACCCTCCATGCCCTCAGATCCTGAGCGATTCGGTTATCTGCAAGGATTTTATTAATTACCTTCATTGGAGAAACCCGGGTGATACCTGTGGGACCGACATTTCCAGATATTATATTTATTTCAGTCCGTCATACGATTCCAAACAAGCCCTGGTCGACTCCGTGCTGAACCCTTATGACACGGTCTACCTTTTCAGGCAACCCAATTCGGTGGTAGGCTGTTTTAGTATTATAGCCGTTGATTCAACCGGTAACCGAAGCGACTTCAGCAATACGGTCTGTGTGAACAATACAGCCTGCCCGGTTTACAGCCTTCCGAATTTCTTTACACCCAACGGTGACGGCATTAACGACATCTTTATCCCTATCACTAATTCATCGGTCGACCATGTCGATATGAAAATATTTAACCGCTGGGGAAGAGTGGTATTTACAACTTCTGATCCTGCCATAAACTGGGACGGGAATGACATGAATACCAAATCGGCATGCGCCGATGGCACGTACTTTTTCATTTGCGATGTTTACGAGATCACTCTTACGGGCCTGCAGCCGATGACATTGCAGGGAAGCATTACTATACTGCGGTAAGTAGCGAAGTAATTAAGTAGCGAAATAGCGAGGTAGTGAAGTAGCGAAGTAGCGAAATAGCGAGTGAAGTAGCGAAATAGCGAGTGAAGTAGCGAAGTAGCGAAGTAGCGAAGTAAGAATTGAATAGAGAATAGTCGAATACTCGAATTTTGAATTCTGAACGCCATAACGCAAAACGCTGAACGCATAACGCAAAACGCTGAACGCAGAACGCAGAACGCAGAACGCAGAACGCAACAACGTTCAATGATTTTTCGTACTTTTGCCTCGTGAAAAACATACGCAACTTTTGCATCATCGCCCATATCGATCATGGGAAATCAACCCTTGCCGACCGCCTGCTCGAGATGACCGGGGCTATATCGGAACGCGACTACCAGAACCAGGTGCTGGATGATATGGATCTTGAACGCGAACGCGGGATTACTATCAAGAGCCACGCCATCCAGATGGATTATAAACATGAGGGGCAGGATTACGTTTTGAATCTCATTGACACTCCTGGTCATGTTGACTTTTCGTACGAAGTCTCCCGTGCCATTGCAGCCTGTGAAGGCGCTCTTTTGGTGGTTGACGCCACCCAGGGGATCCAGGCCCAGACCATTTCAAACCTTTACCTCGCTCTCGATCACAACCTTACGATCATACCGGTTCTGAACAAGATCGATATGGAGGCAGCCATGGTAGAAGAGGTTAAAGACCAGATCGTCGACCTGCTTGGCTGTGACCGGGAAGAAATTGTTGAGGCCAGCGCAAAGGTAGGTTTGGGTATAGACCGAGTGCTGGAAGAGATCGTACATAAAATCCCTGCGCCTAAAGGCGATCCGGAAGCGCCTCTTCAGGCTCTCATCTTTGACTCACTGTATAATTCCTTTCGCGGGGTTATCGCGTATTTCAGGATCTTTAACGGCAGTATCCGTAAAGGAGATCATGTGAAGTTTAATGCCACCGACATGGAATACCATGCCGATGAGGTGGGAATCCTTCGATTGAAACAGGAACCCCGGAACGAGGTGTTTACAGGCGACGTGGGGTATATTATTTCAGGAATCAAATCAAGCAAGGAAGTCCAGGTCGGAGATACCATCACTCATGTAGGGGACCCCTGTAAACTGGCTATTGAAGGGTTCCGTCCTGTGAAACCCATGGTGTTCGCCGGTATTTATCCAACCGATGCCGATGACTATGAAGAATTACGTAACTCTCTCGAAAGACTTAAACTGAACGATGCCTCCCTTTCATTCGAACCGGAAGCCTCAGCAGCCCTGGGTTTTGGCTTTCGTTGTGGTTTTCTCGGCCTGCTGCATATGGAAATCGTCCAGGAACGTCTCGACCGTGAGTTCGACATGGACGTGATTAACACCGTTCCCAACGTCTCCTATAAGGTATACACCAACAAGGGCGAAATCCTCGATGTATATAATCCATCCGGACTTCCTGAACCGAATTATATAGAGCATATGGAAGAACCCTATATCACTGCAAATATCATCACCAAAGCAGAATATATAGGCCCTGTCATCAAACTCTGCATGGATAAACGGGGCACCCTGAGAAACCAGGTATACCTCACAACCGACCGCATTGAACTCACGGCCGATCTGCCCCTGGGTGAGATCGTTTTCGACTTCTACGACAGGCTGAAAAGTATTTCCAAAGGATACGCTTCGTTTGACTACCACCCCATCGGATACCAGAATGCCGACCTGGTAAAACTCGACATCCTGCTTAACGGTGAAATCGTTGATGCCCTGTCGGCTCTGATCACACGCAACAATGCCTATGATTTCGGCCGCAAATTCTGTGAAAAGCTTAAGGAATTTATCCCCCGACAGCAGTATGACGTAGCCATACAGGCAGCGATCGGCGCAAAGATCATCGCCCGCGAAACCGTGAAAGCACTGAGAAAAGACGTTACAGCCAAATGCTATGGAGGCGATATCACCCGTAAACGCAAACTTCTCGAAAAACAGAAAAAAGGCAAGAAACGGATGAGGCAGATCGGGAATGTAGAAGTGCCGCAGAAAGCGTTTTTAGCGGTACTCAAGTTAGATTCCTAAAACGTTTTGCGTTATTCCGTTCGACATTCGATATTCGACATTCGACATTCGATATTCGACATTCGTCATTCGATATTCGACATTCGTCATTCGATATTCGACATTCGTCATTCGATATTCGACATTCGTCATTCGATATTCGTCATTCGTCATTCGACATTCGTCATTCGTCAAAAAACCTGCTTTCAAAATTCACCAGGTACAGCTTTTGCGTGGCGCGTGTGACTGCAGTATACAGCC